>Ga0325410_1001957_pt1 | contig 23024 bp, 18 predicted proteins | sample PopdelMetagenome_16_FD_206182 | JGI IMG/M metagenome (GOLD analysis project Ga0325410, IMG submission 206182) | Populus deltoides microbial communities from Bellville, Georgia, United States - Xylem-PdIQD-R3 | ecosystem: Host-associated > Plants > Phyllosphere > Stem > Wood/Secondary xylem...
CAAGTAAAGTTTGAAATATATCATGATTGGAAAATAAAGTCATTATTGATGAGAAACGCAATATTTTTCAAAGAAATTGTTAAATGGGACTCACGCAAATTACAATGGGCAATGAGATGAGAAAAAAGAAATAAATAAATTTTAAAGGCATGTTAAAGCTACATTACGAAATTATTTTTATTGAACTGAAAATATCTCGAGATGAATTCAATAATATTAAGAAAAGTTGTTAATAATAACTCGAAGAAATCATATTTTTTATTTAAAAACAAGTGAGAAATTACAATGAAAAAAAAGAGAAAAAAATTATATATATATACATATATATATTAAAAAACACAAAAGGTACATTGAAGCTCCAATTATAACATCATTGGTATAATAAAAAAGATATCAATAAGATGAATTCAACAACATCAAAGAAGGTAATCAACGGTGACTGGAGTGGACTATACTTTTTGTCCAAAAGGCAAGTGAGCAGTTAGGAGAGAGGAGAATGAAGAAAATAAAGAAAGAAAGAAATATTGTAGGCACACCGAAACTCCAATTATGATACCACTAATACCATCAAAACGTTATGGACGAAAAGAGTCTAATCACACCCAGAATGATCATCAAAGGTGACCAAAATGGACCACACTCTTAGTCTAAATGCAAGTGAGCCACCCCGAGAGTGGCCTCCTCTTATCACTCATGGTGACCTTCCTTGCTATCATTAGACTCGTCTTATCAAGATCTATCTAATAATATTAATGGTGTCGTAATTGAAACTTTTATGTGTCTCTAAGGTCTTTTTCTTTCTTTCTTTTTCTCTCACATCTCTCTCATCTCCTCATTGTAATTGTTCATCTGCCTTTAGATAGAGATTATGACCCACTCTCGTCATCATTAGTAATCTTTCTCAATGTTGTTGGATTCATCTTGTCGAGAACTTTTTTATTGCAACGATGATGTTGTATTCAAAGCTTTGATGTATCTTTGAAATCTTTCTTTTTTTTTCCTCTTCTCATTGTAATTTATGCCAGCACATCTAACAATTTTTGGAATTCCTAAAATCGACAATTGATCCTAGAGCTACAAGGAAGGATTATTCGACCAATGAGACTATTTAGACTAGGAAATAAGACATTTATGTTATTTGCTTCATTATTTATGGCAACATGCTTCATACCTTTATTTTAATTTTTATTTTCATGTTTTGGGCTTGATTATCAATATTTAGGCTTGTTTAATTAAGGTATTGGGTGTAATTATAAGTGGGCCTTATACAAGTTCACATCTTGGGTATTCTAGGGTTTAGCTTTAGTTATTACATATATAAAAACACCTTTGTAATGTAAGTCTCAGTTTTCATGTTTTTGCTTAATAATAATTCAAATTTTCACATCTCTTTTTGTAAGTGTGTGAGGGTGAACTTTGGCTCTTTAACGAACTGAATTGATTTATCAAAGAACAATTGTCTTTGTGGTGTCATCCTAGACTTATTTTTTGTGAATTGCTATTTTTGGGGTGAGGGTTTCAAATTCCAATAGTATTGGTGCTTATGTTTAAGGTAATCTTTGTGTCACACTTCCAAACCTGATTTCTTGGCTTTTCGAGAGTTGTATCATTTACGTATAGGTTACGTGACCAAGTGCTCACGGGGTTCAGATCATTTTATATCGAAGCTTAGCTCTATTAATCAAGTTATATCCTTATGTTAATTTTGTTCTTCTCTTGTTCCAATGTTCTTCTCTTCAATTCAGTAGAGACATCTTCTTAGTAAAAAAAAAGTATTATTTTGATTTTTTACTGTCTCTCAACATGTCAATAGCATAAAAGTAAAAAAAAAAAAAGTTATTCAAAAGATTAGTTTTAGATTCTGTTACTAAAAGCTAAACAAGGTAAAATTAGATCAAATTAACTTGGAATTAGCTCAAACTTGATATTCCAGTTACAGAAGTTGATGTAACCATATTATTCGATAGTTTCACCCACATTTAACTAGTATTTTGCCTACGTTTTATATATAAAATGCCTTGATATTCTTTGTTTTATGTTTTGAAGGCACTTTTGGATGAAAGATGAAAAAATGAGTAAATTGGAGGTAATTGGCAGATTTGACCTTCAGTCGATATTTTGTGCAGAGCGTGAGCTTTAAAGGTCAAAATGAAGTGATTCTAGTGGCATTAAAAAGCTAACATCCATACCTTTCTGGAAATCTAAGGCAAGAAAATAAAATAAGGAAGATCATGGAAATCACAGCTTTCAAAGTCAAATCTCGCAATCTGCCAGTGTTGACCTTCGTCCATTCCAACTTGAATATACAGAAGTCCAATTTATGCAAACTCAATTTTTTGGATTTATGACTAACATTCCTATAAACCCTCAAAATTTCAGCCAAAAAAGATGTCATATGAGGGAGATATGATTTTCCAAAGATGATAGCTGAATTCTGCCAACAAACAGGTTTCGTGAAGGAACATGTCCAAAATTACATTTCGAAGCATCTAAACCGGCGTCCAAGTTTTTATTTCAACAATTTAGCTCCCTCCTCTAAGTCAAAGCTTGAAGATTTAATGCAAGCCTATTTCTTCTTTTTAGGAAAATAGTTATTGAAGTACTTAAATGTAAACTGTCAACTTAAGGGAGGACTATTTTGTAAAATAGGGACTAGGGTTTCTTAGTATATTAAAAGAAAAAGCAGAAAAGAGGGAGAGCAGAAGGAGGCAGCAGCCAGCAGAGAATAAACACAAATTCTCTCCCCTACAAACCCTAAAATCATGCTCTCTTCAATCTTTAAAAGTATTTGTTCTATAGTTATGCAAGGCTAAGCTCTTTTCTTGGTTGCAAGGACGCAAAGACCTTTGGATTTCAAGAACCGTGAGATTTATGCTTCCTTTTATTTTTAGTTTATATTATAAATGAGTATGATTGTTTTCCTATGCATATTTCCTATTATTGTTGTTGATGATTGCTAGAGCGGACTCTAAGTTATTGTTGTGAACAATCTATTGCTAAGTTTAATATCAAAACCGGAGTTGTGATATATGAACTTGTGAAGCAACTAAGCTTGATAATTATGGCGGAACTACGTTATTGAACTTAGGGAGAACATTTGAATAAAGTGACACAAGCTGCGAACAACTTGTATGTTAATCTTGATGAAATTATCTAGTTCTTAAAGCTGCCATTAAATTGAATCATTAGTGCAGACACTTTGATTGTTTGTTATTTAGGATTAGTTATACGGCGGATCTGTTAATTAATCAACGTTAAGAAAAGATAAAAATTTCAGAACATAAACTGTAATTTTTGTTTCAAGGATCGGTTCTAATTTCCGTTGATGGATGTGTGCTTGCGACCAAGGTTTGTTTTCTTCATTAATTTTGGTTTCAATTGATTTTGTTTGCTAGTTTAATTTCTTCCATAGTTTAGATCATCACAAATCAAAACCCCCAAATTGCATAACATATAACATAAAAATCTAAACTAAATCTTCCTCGTGGGATCGACTCCTTACTTGCTCTATACTATCTTATGTGTTTTAAGCTAGGGTAATTAATTTGTGCGACCGCGACATCGCATTAGGAGTCCTAGTCATACTATATATTATATTTTAGGTTATTTACACATCATTTGCTTTAAGTTCTAAATCTAGGTATTAAAAGCGTTAGTTTTGTGTCTATATATTAAAATGACTTGAAATTAACTCAAATTTAATATTCTATTTACTGGGATCCTAATCACACTATATATTATTTTTTGTGTCATTTGGACATCGTTTGCTTTGGGGTCTAGATTTGGGTTCAAGCTTGTCGTAACGAGTCTATTTTGTGTTAGTTTTTATAACTTGTATTGTTTCTGTTGATTTCATATCTTTTAGAATACTATCATCATATTTTGTATATTTGGATTCTATTTACATCATTTTCATATATTTGGCATCTATTGTTTGTTTGTGTCTTCAAGTTGTCTATAATTTGTACAAATTTGCTTGCTACTAGCAAGACTATAATCATAGTTTTGTTTGCTTGTTTTCATAATTTTCTTGCTTATGGAGTCATATTTAATCATTTGGATTATGTTGCTAAGTAGTTCTATTTGGTGTTGATTTCAGTTCTGCAAGAGCCAAAATAATATGAGATGAGAGGAAAAGGTATGACAAGCATATTAGAGTGAAAAACCTAATATTTGAGTGAAACATGAGAGACATGAGGATATTTTATCACCATTAACTAATTTTTGCAGTTATAAACAAGTCATATTAGAACAGTACGCCAACCCCTCCCGAGGATGACGTAAAGTTTAAGATTCAAGGCATAGTGCAAATGTTGACAAATATGCAAATGGAGAGATATAAGTGACAGACTTGAGAAGGTTTAAAAACATAGGGATGACTCTAACTTTTATAATCATGATGTACGTAGGGTAGAGGCTGAAAGAAGAATGAACCATGACAATAGGCTGAAAATCATGTGGAGGCTGATTTTAGGGAGGACAATGATAACTTTGGGGATGAAGATTTTGAGGTTGAGACTTTAGGATATATGGAAAGGATTTTAGAAGATAAATAAGCCAATTCATTCAGAGGGTAAATTTTTGTAACATAAGGAACCACGATGATATGGATAGAGACTTGGACTTTATTAAACTGAAATTTCTAATTTCCAAAGTAAAAACAATCCCAAGACTTATTTAGAATGGAAGAAAAACGTTGATTGAATTTTTGATTGCCATAACTATTCTGAAAAAAAAAATGTGAAGTTAGTGGTAATTGAATTTACAGATTATGGATTACGCATTGATTTGATGGGATTAGATTGTGATTAGTAAGATGAGGAATAAGGAGTGACCTGTAGAGACATGAGAGCAGATAAAAGTCTTAATGAAAAGGTGTTTTATTCTTAATCACTATTATAGGGATCTATATCTACAGCTACAAGATCTGACTCAAGATTTAAAGACAATAGATGAATATCATAAGGAGATAGAGATAATAATGATTCGAGCCAATATTGTTAAGGATACAGAAGCCATCATGACTAGATTTATTAATGGGCTGAATAAGGACATTGCTAATGTTGTGGAGTTACAACATTATATGAAGTTCGAGGACATGAGACATATGGCAACAAAAGTGAAGAGACAAATCAAAAGAAGGGGTAACGTAAGACCACATATCAATTTTGACATCTTTTTTATCAGTTTGAAGGCTAAATCTGAAGAGATAAGGGATAACCCAACCGAAGTCCTTTGTGCATACTAAGACCGAACCACCTAAGGCCAAAAAGGACACGCTTACTAATGGGAAAGGTAAAACGATTCATAACCTATGCGTAATCATGATATAAAATGTTTCAAGAGTTTGGGGAGTGGACACATTGCTTTTTAGTGTGCAAATAAGAGAATAATAATCATAAAGCATAGTGATATTGAATCTAAAAGTGACAAATTTGATATTGATGAGATTCCACCTTTAGAGGATTGTAGTGATGTGGAGATTGCATATCCAATTGAGAGGGAGGCATTGGTTATAAGGCGTGTTTTGAATGCACAAGTCAAGGTGAAAGATGTGGATTAGCAAAAGGAGAACATCTTTCATATTAGATATTGCATTTAAAATAAAGTATGTAATATGATAATTGATGGAGGCAGTTGTGCCAAAGTAGCTAGTACTACTCTTGTTAGGAATTTAAATTTGAATACTATGAAACATCCTAAGCATTATAGATTGCAGTGGTTGAATAAATGTGGTAAGGTGAAAGTTACTAAACAGGTGCTAATTTCATTTGTTATTGGTACATATTCTGATGATGTTATGTGTGATGTGGTTTTAAAGCATGTTAGTCACTTGCTTTTAGGGTGTTTTTGGCAATTTGACAAGAGGGTTATTCGTGATGGATTTAAAAATAAATACACTATTGTAAAAGAAGAAAACCATCACTCTTATACCTCTATCTCAAAAAAAAAAAAATGTATAATGATTAATTAAAGTTGAAAAGAGAATATGAGGTTAGGGAGAGTGAAAGTTCATGAGAGGGCAATGGTTAAAGAAGACCATCAAATTCAACTAATTTTAAACCAATAATTAAATCGGTTGAGAGTGGAGATAAGATCTGAGTGAAAAAAATAAGTGTGATGATGATCATTGTGTAGAAAAATTAAAGAAACAACCAAATCCTCTATACAAGAGAGGGTGAGATTAAATCTGCATTTTATACTAACAAGCCAATGATTTTACTTGTGTATAAGAAGGTTTACTTTAATGTTAACAATCTTGATCATGTTGTTCCTGGTGTGGCCATTTCTTTATTGCAGGATTTTAAAGATGTATTTCTCGAAGACATTCCTAGCAAATTACCACTATTGAAGGGAATGGAACATCTAATTAACCTTATACCTAGAGCTGTGATTCCTAACCAACTAGCTTGTAGAAGTAATCCCGAGGAGATGAAGGAGCTTCAAAGACAAGTTGATAAGCTAATGATGAAGAGGTATATTCATAAAAGTATGAGCCCTTGTGTTGTGCCAATGTTACTTGTGCATAAGAAGAATGAGACATAAAGGGTGTGTGTTGATTGTCGAGCCAAAAACAATATAATAATAAAGTATAGACATCTTATCCTTAGGCCTTATGATATGCTAGATTAGTTACACAAATAATTTATTTTCTTTAAAATTGATTTGAAAAGTTGGTGCCATTAAATAAGGATGAAAAAAAGGGATGAATGTAAAATTGCATTTAATACCTTTTGCACTAACAACATAACCAAGAAACATAATTCTTTCCATGCAACAAATATACTTTTTCATATTGGCATACAATGACTCTTTATACAAAACATCAAGTAAATGTTCAACATGTTTATCCAAACTCTAACTATATATTAGAATATCATCAAAATAAATAACTAACAAAAACTTCATTTTTTTCTTGTTTAACCACCACTTACTCTTCACAAAATTGTTAAATACTTAACATTTCTTCTTTCCAACCAATTTTATCTCTTCCTTCTTTGTTCAAGGCTGGACAACCTTAAAGTTATGGGTATTCTCATGATTTATTTCTATTTTCCTTCTTATTTCCTTTAGTTTGGTGTCCTTTTATGGTTAACTTAACATGTATGCTCAATAATTCTCTATTTCCAACATTCATACAAATCTTAAGGTCATAATAATAAGGGTTTACTACCTCGTCCATCTATTTCTAAAAAGAACATAAATTAAATAATGAAAGTCATCGTACCTACAAGGTTAAGTTATCGATTTCTAGACAATTTTCTTCTTCTTTTTCCTCCTAAAACTTTTTGGTTTCTCTTTCTTTTCTTTCACTCATAAACTATCACTTTCTCTCTCTACTCTCAAATGTTTTGCTCTCATCTCACTCTCACATACCCTCACACCCAAAACTCTCTATTTGAAGGACATGCAAAGTGTTTAAGTGAAGGAAGATGAAGAGACTTGGCCTCCTTTATATGTTCTGGTCGCTGGCTGTAATGAAGGAGAATGAACATGATGATTTTTTTGTATTATGTGTATTTATACCCCCAACAAATAATATTAGACCTTGTTTGATTGTTCCCTAATTAATTTCCAGTGTTTTCATGTACTATGTTATGCCTGAATTGTCTATATTTTCAACCTAACTTTCGAAATAATGCTACCATTAATAATTATTTTCCCAATACCCATTAATATGTTATTTTATTTCTTAGTATTTAGTTCTTCTTGCTATATTTTATATCAAATCTTCAAAATATTTTAGTTATATTCAAACCGGGGTTTCACATCCTCTCATTTTACAAAAATTCCATCCTCGAAATTCAAAGTTTGTTACCTTTATTTATGAATAGTGTTGGAATTTTCCTCTTCATCTTTGATTCTCATTCCCAAGTTCTTTAAATTGAGAATTTCCTTATAATATCTTTACCAAAGTAACCTTTTTGTCCTTAATTCCTTCACATGTAGATCTAGAATCCTCTTCGGTTCCATCTTTAAGGTTAAATCTTCATGAATCTCTATTGGTACTTGGGGTAACACCCGAGAAAGATCCAGTTCAATTTTTTGTAGCATGGATACATAAAACAAGTGATGGATTTTTGATAAATATGCCGATAACATTAATTTATAAGCACTGGTCCAATTTTTTCTTTAATCTTAAAAGGACCAATGTACCTTGGTGCTAACATGCTTTTTATTCCAAACTGAATACTACCTTTCCAAGGTGTGACCTTTAAACATACTTGACCTCCCACTGTAAATTCCAATGGTCTTATCCAATTATCAGTATAATTTTTTTTTTGTCTATTTTGAGCCCTTTTCATCTCTACTTGAATTATTTTTATCTTATCGGTAACTAGCTATACAATTTATGGCCACAACAATTTCCTCTCTCCGACCTCATCCTAACATACCAGAGTGTAACAATCACGACTATATAAGGATTCATAAGATGCTATGCTAATCGTGGCTTGATAGCTGTTATTGTTAGTGAATTCTATTTCCTCTCAATTCCCCTAAAATCTAATACAAAGGCCCTTAGTAAATCCTCTAATATCTATATTGTTCTTTTAAACTGACCATCATTTTGAGGATGAAACACTGTACTGAAGTGTAGATTTGTCCCCATCGCTTATTGTAACCTTGGTCACAATCTTGAAGTAAACCAGGGTCTTATCTGAGATGATTGACACCTTAACTCCATGAAGTCTAACTACTTCGTCTACGTATAACTTGGTCAATTTATCCACTAAGTCTGTCATTTTTATGGGTAAGAATAAAACAGATTTTATCAATCGATCCACAAATACCCAAACTACATCGTTGTCCTTTCTGCTTCTAGGAAGCCTTGATATAAAATCCATAATGATATCCTCCCATTTTCATTTAGGGATTGAAAGAGGTTGTAACTCTCCTGTAGGTTTTTGATGTTTTACTTTCACATGTTGACACATTGCATATTTAGCCATAAACTCTGCCATTTCTCTTTTCATTTTAGGTCACCATAATTCTTCTTTAAATCCTTATACATTTTGGCACTCCCTGATTGTACTTCTAGTCTAGACTCATAATCCTCTCTTAGTATTTCATCCTTTAACACCTTATATTTAGGTAAATAAACTCTCATTCCCAACGCTACAACTCTATTTTTTAATATTTGAAATTGCAAATTCTGGTCCAATTATATTCTCCTCATTATTCCACTCCAGCATCTTTTTTTTTTGTGCTTCTCGAATCTTCTCCCAAATTACTAGTTGCATTACAAGCTTAGCCAATAAGGACCCATCTACTTTTAGACATAATTGTGCTCTCATCTTACCTAATTTTGTTAGCCCTTCATGTTTTCCTCCTTATAAACCTCTAACTTTATTCTTTCTGTTTAAGGCATCTACTATCACATTCGCCTTTCCCAAGTGATAATCAATTATATAATCATAGTCTTTAATCAACTCCACTCATCTTTTCTATCGCATATTTAGTTTTTTTTTAGACATCAAATATTTCTAACTTTTATGATTCGTAAAAAAATTACTTAAGTTCCATACAAATCATGCATTTAAATCCTTAAAGAAAACACTACTATTGCTAGTTCTAAGTCATGTACTGAGTAATTTGCCTTATATGGCTTCAATTGCCTTGAGGCATAGGCAATGACTTTACATGTTGTATGAGTACACAACTAAAGCTCTTGCTAGAAACTACAAACTCCTCTTGTCTTTTTGGAAGTTCTAATACTGGGGTTGGGGTTAACCTCTTCTTCAACTCTTGAAAACTTGCTTCACATTATTTTAACCATTCAAACTTGTTTCCCTTCCTAGTAAATTGAGTTATTAGGGAGGCAATGGTAAAAAAATCCTTCAATAAATCTTCGATGGTATCTTGTCAATCCTAAAAATCATTGAATTTAATTCATATTCATAGGTCTCTCCCATTTCAATACTGTTTCCACCTTCCTAAGATCCATATATATCCTTTGTTATGATATTACATAACCTAGGAACATCACTTCATTTAGCCAAAATTCACACTTGTATTACATGGCATATTGCTTATTTTCTTGTAATACCCACAAAATAATCCTCAAGTGTTATTTATGTTCAATTAGAGATCAAGAATAAATTAAAATATCATCTATAAACTATGAATTTAAATCATATTCATAGGTCTCTCCCATTTCAATATTGCTTCCATTTTTCTAAGATCCACATATATCCTTTGTTTTGATATTACATAACCTAGGAACATCACTTCCTTTAGCCAAAATTCACACTTGTATTACATGGCATATAGATTATTTTCCCGTAATACCCATTAAATAATCCTCAAGTGTTATTTAGGTTCAATTGGAGATCAAGAATAAATTAAAATATCATCTATAAACATTACCACAAATCTATCCATACAAGGTCAAAACACTCGATTTATCAAGTTCATAAACATGGTTGGAGCATTTGTCAACCTAAATGGCGTCATATGAAATTTATAATGTTAATAATGGGTTTATAAAGCTGCATTTGGCACATCTTACTCCTTTATTCTCATCTAATGGTATCCTGATCTCAATCTATTTATGAGAACACTTGTGTTCCCTTTAATTGATCAAAAAATTCATCAATTTAGGGAAGTGGATACTTATTCTTTATGGTCATTGTATTCAACTATTGATAACCGATAAAAAGCAAAAAGGGTACCATCCTTCTTCTTAACAAACAAAATAGAGGCTTCACAAGATGAAATACTTGGGTGTATGAATCCTTTCTCCAATAGTTCTTGTAGTTAAACCTTTAACTTTGTTAACTCAACAGGGGCCATTCTATAAGGGGCCTAAAAAATTGGTGTCGTGCTTGACAACGCTTCTATGGGAACTTCAATTTCTCTCAAAGGAAATAACCCTAGAAATCCTTTGGGAACACATCTAGAAATTTCCTCACTACTATAATATCTATTATCTCCACACCTTTTTCTCTGTATCCACCACATAAGATAGGAATGCCTCACACCCCTTTTGTATTAATTTTCTAGCCGTAATCACCAAAACTAAACTATTAGGCATAATGATCCCTTCACCTTTAATTTTACCTTGTCCCCATTTGTTACCTCAAAAGTGACAATATTTATATAACAATCCATTTTGGCATGACGTACACTCAGCCAACCCATCCCTAGAATTATATCAAAATCATTCATATTTAAGGGCACTAAATCTACCCTCAAATTCCACCCTCATATCTAAACATTGCATCCTTTATAAACTTTATCTACATTCATTATTTCCCTTAAAAGAGTACCACTAGCTAACCATCTATCAAGTTTACACATTCACATTCAATTTGTTAACAATTTATATGACATAAAAGAATGTGTAGCCCTCGGATCCAACAAAGCATACCCTTGTTGTGCATTAACTAAAAACATACTTACTACCATAACTGTAGAAAGCTCTGACATCTTTTTTATTGAGGTGGTAAACTCTTCTCTAGGTCTTATCATTACGGCATTGACCTCGACCTCTACTAGCATTGGCTCTTTATTAAGCAAGCCTCACATGTTCTCTTGGAAACCTATCCATTATGATAGATTGTTGTTAGCTTTGAGTATGGGCTCATTGTGGACAATTCTTTTAAAGTTTCTTTATTCCCCACACCAATGACATCCTTCCATATACCAATAATCTTTCTAATGGTGTCATTCGTAGCGGAAAATAAAACACCATCATGTTGTGACTCTATAATTGCCTAGATGTGCTCAGTTACAGATATTACACTATGCATATGCAACTAACCCATGTTCTGCAATTCCTATTGAACTACCTATTTGGTTCCCATTCTAGTTCCACCACTTACTAACCCTTCTCGGTTTAATTATGAAAATCTACCAAATGATCCCCTTCTCTGAAATCTTTCCTTTCTCTTGCTAAGTTGAGCCTATTGACATCCACCTTCTTTTATTAGAATGAGTGTTTTTCTAGTAAAAGACATCAACTCCTTTTGTTTCCCCGATTCTGACCAACCTTGTCTGTACCTTATGGTTCTTCATTCCACACTACCTCCCAAGCTTGAACAACTTCAACCAATGCTCTAAAGGTATTATACTAACCAGTAACTACTCTGCTCTTTAGATCCTATTAGAGTCCATCTCTGAATCTCTTAATCATATGTTGTTTAGTTAGATTCAAGTTAGTAGGAAAAGTGGAAAGGTTCTGAAATCTTTTGTCATATTCTACCACTATCATATTTCCCTATTGTAAACCTATAAATTCTTGTTCTTTACTCCTCCAGTGTTGTTGAGAGTAATATTTATCCTTAAATTCTTTTCTAAATTCTACCCAAGATAATTCTTCTCTAGTGCTCCTATCCCTTACTATTTCCCACCAGGTATAGGCAGTGTCAGAAAGTAACTGGGCCATACAGTCCACTTGTAAATTTTCAAGAATAGGAATTCATATAAGGGACTGTTCCACCTTTCTTAACCACTCTCCTGATATCTCGAAATCCTCATTTCTCAAAAAAGGAACACATCTCATTTCTCTTATATACACAATATACTAGGGTCTGAGGGTTATCCTTACCCTTTCCCCCTCTTATCCTAAACATACCTATCATCATTAATCTTATAATTTGTTTTAGGTAAGCAGAATTCCAATGTGATATGGGTGCCCCAAGTGGTACCACAAGTGGCGGTCCATTGGATTGTCCTTCCCCTCAGATGTTCCAAATTGTGGTATCCCGTAAGATACAGTTGGGGAAACATCCCTCTGTATTGTTTGTAAAAGTGTTAATGCGAATAAGTAATAAATTGAAATTTATATGGAAGATGAGATTGACCCTTATGGTAAATAATTGATTAATGATTATTAATTTTGTGGTATAAGAGAGGTTACAGGGCCCAATCAACAACAAATGACCACATCATGTGCACAGACATCAGGTAGGTATCTAACACCTTTATGAAAGCTATTTAATTGTATAATTGTTAGTTGAAATTTTTCTTAATTATATTTTAGTTTAAATTGAAAAGCATGAAAGCTAAAATTGAGAAACTAACCCATGATTAATAGGATTACTACCTTGTATACTAGGTGAATTGTAGAAACTAATCTCTGGTTAATAGAACTAGTGTCATGCTGAATGGACAGATATTAAAACTAGTTCCTAGTTAATGGAACTAGTGTCCTACTGAATGGACAAATATTAAAACTAGTTCTTGATTAATGAGATTAATGCATTGTTGAATAGGCGACTTATGAAATCATTCCCTAGGTGATGCAAACCTTTTGATCACATTGTCACGGTGGTTTCTGACTCAAAGACCTATCAACACTCCAAATTTCAGCCAGAAACGATGTCATATGAGGGAGATATGATTTTTCAAAGATGACAACTGAATTCTGTCAGCAAACAGGTTTCGTGAAGAAACGAGTCCAAATTACATTCTGAAGCATCTAAACCGACATCTAAGTTTTTATTTCAGCAATTTAGCTCTTCTAAGTCAAAGCTTGAAGATTTCATGCAAGACTATTTCTCTTTTTTTAGAAAAATAGTTATTGAAGCACTTAAATGTAAATTATCTACTTAATGGAGGATTATTTTGTAAAATAGAGACTATGGTTTCCTAGGATATAAATAGAATGAGAGAAGAGAAGGGGGGTAGCCAGCCAAGAAGAGAAAAACACCCCCTTGCTCTAAGAAACCTGAAATCATGCATTCCTTCTTTTTGATTAGTTGTTTAACAAACATGCAAGGCTAAACTCTTTTTCTTGGTTACATAAATACAAAAACCTTTGAATTTCAAGAACTGTGAGATTTATTTTACCTTTTATTTTTAGTTTATATGATGAATGTGTTTATTCTACTATGCTTATTTTTTCTTTGATTGTTTATTTTAATTACTAGAGCGGACTTTAAGTTATTATTGTAAATAATCTATTGCTAAGTTTGATATCAAAACCAGAGTTATGGTATATGAACTTGTGAAGCAACTGAGTTTAATAATTGTGGTGGATCTACATTATTAATCTTAGGGAGAACATTCAATCAAATCAAACATAGACTGTAAACAGTTATGTTTTCTTGATTAATCAACTTATCTAGTTCTTAAGGCTGTCATTGAATTAAATTACTAGTGCGGACACTACGGTTGTTTGATGGTTAGGGTTAGTTATATGGCGAATCCGTTAACTAACCAATGTTAAGAAGAGATAACTATTCAGAATATAAATTGATGTTTCGTTTCCATGATCAGTTATGATTTCTGTAGGTGGATGTGTGCTTGCGACCAAGGTTTGTTCTTTTGATAATTTTCTGATTTTATTTAATTTCGCTTGATAGTTTTCTGTTTTCTTTTACTTTAGGCTAGATAATGTCTAAATTCCCCCCTCAAATTGCATATCATCTAGCATAAAAATCTAACTCGAACCTTCCTCGTGGGATAGACCCCTCGTTTGCTCTATACTATCTTGTGTGTTGTGTTTTAAGCTAGGGTAATTAATTTGTGCGACCGTGACATCGCAACAAATTTTGGCGCCATTGCCGAGGAAGTAATTTTAGTTGATTCTTGTGCTATTATTTTTATTCGCTATGATTGTTATTTATTTTTCTAAAAAAAAGAGAGAAATAAAAATTTTCTTGTTGCGGTATTGTTCATTTACGGCAGCGGTATTGTTCAAAACAGATTTTTTGGTGGAATTAGGTATCGACCTTTTGTTTCCTGAAGGGAAACGATGTTCTGAGTAGAACTAGTGGTATACCACTAGCCCCACCCTATCTAGGCCAAATTCTCCTGTTTTCTAGTGTTTTTTTGCATAAGATATCTGGTTTCTAGATCAACTTGAATCATAGAACTTTTCCACCTATAGATCTAGATATGTCCCAAACAATACACAAAGGTTTAGTTTGACAGATTTGACAAGATTTGTCTAGTAACTTCAACCTTTTGAAAAAATATGTTTCTGAATTGTATTTGACCTAAAAATTTACTAAGATATAGTTCCATGTTTTTAGTATCTCCATGTAAAATTTTAGCTCGTTCTAATATATGGTTTGATAGATATTTTTGATCTCACAAAACTAGTTAGCAGATATTTTAAAGTCCAATTCGGACCTGACTTGGTTCGTATCATCCTCCTTTTCTTTTAAAAGATTCGACCTCGAACCTATATGATGAAAAACATCTTCTAAGGTCAACAAATCAACACCAAGGTAAAGAATAACATCATCATCAAAACCAAGATGAACCTTATTAGCAAAGAAGGTCCCTCTGATATGTAAGTTCTCATTTTTAACCATATTCTCATTTTTCAATTTTAGTTGCTCCTCATATATTTGCTTAAGTGTCAAAGTTACAAGAGTTATAACCATTCAACTTAAAGTAATACAATTTTTTCACTCCATCATTCATGACTCTCCTATGATATTGCCATGGTCTACCAAGCAACACATAACTAGCTTGCATTGGCATAACATCACATAACACATCATCATAATATTTACCAATAGAAAAAGCAACCAAAACCTACTTATTCACTTTCTTTTCGCCGCCATTATTCAACCACTGTAATTTATAAGGTATGAGATGTTTAGTAGTGTGTAAGTTCAACTTTCTCATCAATTTAATACTAGTTACATTAGAGCAACTACCACCATCTATAATTAAGCTACATACCTTATTATGAATATGACATCTCGTGTGGAATATGTTCCCCATTTGACCTTTTGAATCATTCACCTTGACATACATTCAATGCTTTCTTTTACCATAAGTGCCTCTCCCATAATCGGACACTCAACATAAACATCATCAGCATCCTTCAATGGTAGCATCTTTTCCAATTCACCCTCCCTATCAATCTTAACCTTATTATTAACTTTTATAACCATAACTCTTTTGTTTAGACACTGTGAAACAACATGACTAAAACCCAGATAATGAAAGCATTTAATGTCATGATTATGAGAAGTAGAAGTAATATTATTACCTTTAACAACGACCGAGGTGTCTTTATTCTCTCTAGGGTATTCAGCCTTGCCCTCCTCATTTTACTGTGATGGACCACCCCCGATATTAGCCTTCCAATTAGGTTTTTAAGGTTCCAAAAAGCCTAATGGTTGGCTTTGCTGAATGGTACCTTTCTGTTTAAGCTGTTTCTCTATCTTCACAACCATATGCATCATCTCTTCCAACTACACATAATGATGCAACCCCACATAGTAAAAGCAATCACAACAAGCTTGACTTTCTTATGCTCTAAATAATTATGACACTAAAAAATCCACTTCACCTTTTCCTCTCATTCTAAATAAAATTCAGGATCATTCTTCATTTGAAAAGTCAATATTTCATCTTAATTGTACCCAAATCTCTACCTAACTCAGCATTATAGTCCTGGTACCTATAATTAGCCCTCTAGTGAAAATTATCACCATATTTCCCTCTATAAAATGAAAATTCTATTGCTATCCAAAACATCCCCTATGTCCCACAGACACATCTTCAAAATCAACATCACTCATGTCTGCATTATCATCCATATTAGTGTTCACTCGCCTAACAGCCTTCTAACATTAAATTCTCTTTACTCAAGCCTAATTTGAACCCTACCATGATCATTAACACATTGCTTCTCTAACCTATCCAATCTATCTATAAATTTATTGCCCATTTGATCCATCCGGTGATTCATAATGCGCAACTAAGTTACAATTTCACTATCTTTTCTTTTCGTGGTGCTATGTTGTTACTTCACTTTGACATCTTTGAATATGAAAAATTGGTTAGTTAACAAGCAATATATAATCCTTACCCACTCCCTCATGTGTTTACACTGCTATCATGTTTCACTCAAATATGTTCGTTACATCTTTTTCCTCTCATCTCACCTTTCTTTGACTCTTACAGAATTGAAATCAACACCAAATACAACATTTAGAGTAGTGTATTCAAATAAGTGTAAATGTCTCAAGAATCAAGAAAAATACAAAAACTAGTAAAGACGAAACTACAAATACAATTTCACGAGTAACTAGCGTATTTGTACGAAAAAATGGATGTTTTTTAAGACATTAAAGAAAAAATGATACAAAGGTTATATAAAAGAAATTTAAATGAAACCTAAATATATCAATTATGATGTTATTATACTGTCATAATTGAAAAATAACAACAGTAAAACAAGTTTGAATTACTAATGCGAATTAGAACCATTATGACAAGTTCTAATCCCGAAATTAGTTTCTATAGCAAAAGAACTCCAAATGAACTTAAATTTTATATGGAGTGTGACTAGAACCATAAAGCCTAGTATAAAAAATTTGAGAATTTTATGAATTTATTTGTCTTAAGATTTCCTTTTCATATGAATCTAACAAGTTATAATCCTGACATTGGTTACTATAGCAAAGGATTTGTAAATGGGCTCAAATTTCATATGGAATGCGATTATGACTACTAGAACAAGGATATAAAATTTGAGAATTTTCTGAATTCATTTGGTCTAAATTATCCCTTTTTGTGTACTGTGGCAGATTCGACAAAGTGACATTTTAATGTTTTTTTCTTTTTCTTTTTTTTTCTCTTTATGCTACTAATATATTCTAAGATAGAAAATAAAATAAAATAAAATAAAACTTTTTTTTTGTTATGGAACCCTTGACATAAACTACTAAACTTTAGACACAAAATAATAAAAACTAAATAAAAGAAAACTAAACCTAAGGAAGCCAAAACTAACAAGAAGAAAATAAAGGATATAACCTGATTTTTGAAGCCTAGCTCTAATACCAAGTGATGCAAACTTCTTGATCATGAAGTCAAGCATCCCCCAAGGAAGTAGATAACAACTTGGAAAGTTAAAAATCAAGTTTGATAGAACTTTGACCTAGAGGTAACCCTATACCTAAGAACTATAGGTATTGATAAAAAACTTGGACACATAGATAACCTTGGATCTAAGAACCCTAAGTATGCAGATGATGTCAATAAGCTAGTTAATCTTCTATAAGCAAGTGTACAATCTTTGTCTTTACAAAGAAAGATTGTTTTGTCACAAACAAGCTAAATGAAAACTCATGTTTATTCTCCAACTTGCTGCCAAAATTTATAACTAAAAAACATAATATAGTCTCCTCTAAGTAACCCTAATGGACCTTTTTTAGATTGCAAGCTAATGCGCTGAAACTAGTAATCAACTAACATAAGTCCAATAATGAAAAAAAAAACACCTAAACAATTTCTAATGGGCTAGAACAAACCCAAATTAAAAATAATTATTCAACATTAAATAGATAAATAAAATAGAATAATAAAAACAAAGTTTTCATGCTAAAATTCCTCCATATAGCTTGAATCTCTAATTTTCGCACATTCATGACAGATTTTTAGTCCAGACTTCAAACATATCATTCTCTCTTTTCTAGATGAATTATTGGGCCTACCATAAACTTGAGATGTTTAGTTTTCATACCAACTTGAATCATAAAAATATGCCACCTGTAGATCCAGATTTGTCCCAAATAGTACACAAAGGTTTACTTTGATAAATTTATCAAGTAATTTTAACCCTCTAAAATAATATATTCCTAAAATCTATTTGACCTGAAAATACACCAAAATATAGCTCCATGTGTCTGGTATCTCTTTGTACAATTTAAGCTCGTTTTGATGTACGGTTTGAGAGATATGTCTAACTTAGCAAAACTAGTCAGCAGATATTTTAAAGCCAAATTTGAACTTGACTTGGTTCGTGTCACCTGGTGAGTGAGAATAGTGTCCTGATGAATGGATGGATCAAAGATTAAATTCCTTGATTAAGAAAATTTATGCTCTGTTTAATGGGCATTTAGAGAAAACAAATTCCCTCAGTAATGGGATTAATGCCTTGGTATATGTGTAATTATGGAATTCAGAAAATTTTTTAGAAGCTAAATACATTATTCTTGACAAAAGGAAATTTTGATATCGTTATAAAATTAAAAACTTATGTTAAGGATATTGTAAAGATGATAGTGCACTAGAGATAAGTATTCCATAAATTGATGTTATATATGCATTTACGTGCATGAAGAAATGATTTTTAATTTTTGTAAGGTGTAAAATTTATCCTTTGTCTAATACACACGCGCGCGCGCGCACACACACTTCTAACGAATATTTTTAGTTACCTTGCACCCTCGAGCAAAGAAGTAATTCATGGATAAGAGCCTTTTATTTAAAATGAACGATGTATTTGTTTTATTGTAATATATTTTTGTGTTTAAAAATTTTAATGTTTAACTTCTTTAATTAGGAATGATGTAATTTAAGGAAGTTTCCTTCATTAAGTTGGTTTATAGTCTTGTTGTATACTTATTTAACCATATTTATTTTCTAAAAGAAAATGATGTATGTCATAGACTAATTAGCTTTAAATAATTGTTCTATGGAATATCAAAATATTAATTCTACTAAAAAATAGGAAGCTGATACTATGGTTGTTTTATGAATGTCTTGTATTATGGGATGTACATTATGATTGATGTTGCAGGTTAAGAAATTATTGATTCGATAACTTGGTATTGAAAATACAAAGGTTAGTAGAACATTTTGGTAAAAAAAAATATTGCACCGCAATTTTTTTGGTAATTCTGAATAAATAATCATAAAATTGTGAATTTCTGGTGTTACAATTGATATTAAAGCCCTGTTATGGGTTCAGGAATTAAAATGAGAATTTAACAAACAATTATTTTAATATCAGGATGGTTGGCATGATAAGAGGTGCATTGACAGATCCATCACCTATAGGGAGACGAGTTCAATATGAAAGAACTAAGGAGAGACAATGAGAGAAACCCCTTAAGGATATTACTTCCCAGATACCATTGGTGTCTTGTTAGACGAGACTTTATGAGTCATTTCACTAGAGGGTGATGTTGACTCGAGATAGGCTAGGTGTCACGACCTGGGAAGTGGGGCCGACGAGGACAAAGAGTAGTACCCCTAGCTATAGCAGCAGCAACCCCTACATTATATGCTGATCTAACATTTATAACTCAAATAATAAGAGTAATGATAAGGCGATGCCTAATACACTAGCCTTGATTGCTTTAATGGCTCTGAAAGTGCAAACAATGCTAATGGTTACAGCATCAGCTGATGATGTGGTTACATTGGTGTGTATTATAAAAAGTATAAGGCAGTTAGGGTGTGAGCCCTTTTTATGTCAATTGAGCCAGATTAGAAAAGAGGGAGGAAAAACTATAGGATTTAGTCAAAGCACTAAGGTGGGGTCGACAAGGGGACAATCGAACTTGAGGTGTAGTTTCACCCGAGTATGTAGTGTTGGCAAAGGCATTTAGGGGACTGTTTTGCATCACCAGGACGATGTTATATTTATAGGGGAGTATAGATGGCAAGATTGCCTATATTTAGATTGAGGGTGCTACTATTGTGAAATTTAAGGTCGTTTTCAAAGAAACTACTCCCAAAGGACTGAGTTTATTCAGGGTCACCAATAGCCCACTCAAAGTCAGTAGTAGTCAACCACTATGGATCGACTAGCCATAATGGTACAATCAGGGGCTAATGGTAGTAGAGGCCAACCTTGAGCTCAGAGTGATGGGGCACCAGGTGTTAGGAGTCAAGATAGGGTGTTTTATATGACATGGGAGGAGACTAGGAAAACCCCTGATATAGTGACAAGTATTTTATAGTAAAATTTCCTATTTATACATTTATTATTTGATTTTGGGGTTGCCCATTCCTTTATAGCACATAGACTAGTAGGAAAACTTAGAAAAAAAAATTCATGTAGGGTAGAAAATAGGTTTACCAGAAGTACTCTCTTAGGGGAAAATGTATGTGTTGTTCATATGTATAAGAGAGTTAGGGTTGATATATTAGGGAGTGAGATAAGAATAGACTTACTACCACTGGAGTTGTGTGACTTTGATGTCATTCTGGGTATGGATTGGTTAAGTACGTATAGGGCATAAATGGACTATTTTGCAAAACCAATGATTCTCTAAGGGGACTCAATGGTCAGAGTTGGAGTTGTGTGACTTTGATGTCATTCTGGGTATAGACTGGTTAACTACCTATAAGGCACAAATGAACTATTTTGTAAAACCAATGATTCTTCAAGGACTCGATGGTTGGAGAGTGAAATTTAGAGGGAAGAGAAATGTCATCCCAAATTGTATCATCTCAGCAATAACCGCAAAGAGTTTGATGAGAAAGAGATGTAATAGGGGACAAACCTCCTAAACTGTTCCCTTCTTGATGATGATCTTTTTTGGGTTGTTCGTGGGCAATATTGGCCCCTGATGTGCCATGCCTTGTGGTTGTTGGCTTCCTGGTTTTGTTGTTTGATGTTGCTACGCTCTATTAGCTCCTGCTGATTCTGTTTTGCTGTGGTGATTGTTTACTTCTCTTGCCTCGACTCTGAGTATGTGAAGTGCTTGTTATTCTCTTATTTTGTTGATTGATATTTATGTCGATGGTTTTGGTTTTGTTGGCTGTTCTTGTTATTGCAGATGGGTGCACCCTATGGCTGCCTATAAATAGGTTTTGTCCCGCTCTTGGTGATGTTCTCTTGTTGAGATTTCTTTGGGTTGTCCGGTGTAGCTGTTATAAGATTGCTATCATGGCAGCATGGCCTCTAGGTGGAAAGTTTGCTCAATGGCCACTACCTTGTGGGGGTGGTGTTTGTTGCTGGTGTATTATTGCAGGCTTGCTTTTCTGTTGGCTTCTGGATCTTCTGGTTGCTGTGGAAGGCTGCCTTTGGCTGCTGTGAGTTTTGGTTAGGCTGCTAATAATCGCAAAGTTGGTTTGCTGGAGTTGATGAGATTCCAAGCTTTGGTGCTGCTAGCTAGTCTGATTGTAGGGTTACAGTTTGATGGGTTGAGGCTTCTTTCCCTCTACTTTCTTGTTGTGCTTGCTTGTATTGGGCAACTATTTGCTCCTCGATGAAGGGGCCTTGCTGTTGTCCTTTCTTTGTTGCCGGATTGTAAATGCTGGGATTCCAGGATATTGTTTGTTGATTATCGGATGGGCTGCTTTATCCTGTGTTAGACTTTTAGGATTTGGTTAGACGCTGCCCAAGTCCAATTCTGCCTGTGAGTGAGCCTGGTTTGGCATGTTTTTAGATGAAGTCTATGGTGCCTCCTTGTTGGAGCTGCTAGAGCAGCTGCTTCCTTTTGTTTTGTATGGTTGTTCTATTGTTTGCTAGTTGCCAGTTAGCAGGGCAGCTGCTGCGCTTGTTTTGCTGGCTATGTTGTCCTCTTTTTTTGTTCAAGGGAGTTTGTTCCCTCGGGTTATTTCACTTCCTTGTATATACCTGTATATTCTGACTTGCTGGTTCCAGCTTAGTTTTGTTTTAATCTATAAAATTTTTTACATTTGATAAAAAAAACAGAGAGATGTAAAGCCTATCTTGCTTATGTATTAGAATCGAAGAAGGAAGAAAACCAATTAGCAAATCTCCCTGTAGTGAGAGAGTTTCCAGATGTATTCCTACATGAGTTACTGGGGGTACCGATAGAACGGGAGGTGAAGGTCTCTATCGATGTACTGCCCAATACATCCCTGATAACCTAGTCTCTATATAAGATGGTGCTAGTTGAATTAGCTGACTTGAAAATTCTACTGCAAGAATTACTAGATAAGGGATTTATACGTCTAAGTAATTCACCCTTGGGAGCTTTAGTGTTGTTTGTGAAGAAAAAGGACAGAACCTTTAGACTCTGCATAGATTATAAGCAGTTGACACGATCAAAGAGTTGATGTCTTATCCCAAGTGCAGGAGTGTCATAGTAATAAATAACCTGGCAAGACCGGGGTCGAACCACAGAGAGGTTAATTGTATAAATTATAATTAATAAAACAACAACAACAACAACAATAATAACAACAATAATAGTAACAATAATAGTAATAGTAATAGTAATAATACTCAGTACGTGACGTTGTTATACCTGAGAATGATCTCAAAGATCGGGTCACAGGTTTCCAGCCTATATACTGAGTTTATGAAAAGATCAAAGAGATATATTATATAATATAAACAGATT
>Ga0325410_1001958_pt1 | contig 23014 bp, 14 predicted proteins | sample PopdelMetagenome_16_FD_206182 | JGI IMG/M metagenome (GOLD analysis project Ga0325410, IMG submission 206182) | Populus deltoides microbial communities from Bellville, Georgia, United States - Xylem-PdIQD-R3 | ecosystem: Host-associated > Plants > Phyllosphere > Stem > Wood/Secondary xylem...
GCTTTAATTGCTGAACTGAGTCTTCAGCACCAGTTTATTCGTGTGCTTTCCCTCCGAAGTTGTTGGACTTCTTATTTCATTGTGTTCATTGGTGTAGACTAGATGGACACTTTTTTCTCTGTATTTCCGTGTGTTTTCTTATGTTTGTAGATTATGAAATTCAGCTGACCCCATTTGGAATTAATGTGTTCACTTCATTTACTGTTGAGATTGAGCTGCACTTGGTTCCTCTAACACATGGTGTTTTCAAGGTTTGAATAAAAGATATCTTTTTTCTCTATTGATACAGGTTTTGGATAGGGGGGAGAAAATAGAACTTCTTGTGGACAAGACTGAGAACCTTCATCAACAGGTCAGTGACTCTCTCTCTCTCTCTCTCTCTCTCTCACGCACACGTGCGTGCACACACACACACATTTATGACATTTCTAGGGAGCAGTAAGCTGTTCTAGAAAGTTTTGCTACTCCTCACTCGGTGTTTTGGAAGAATGGAGGGTTTTCTTTAAGGAAAATATGTAATCATCTAAATGAAATTTACTTCGTTGTTAGTTTTTATACCTGTTTCACAACAATCATATCACATTATAGCAACACCATCTTAACATGCCTTTTGACAATTTATCTAGATGCATTCCTAATCTTCATTGTTTCGGAAAGATACTGATCCCCTTTTATTGTTTGTGAAAATTGGTAAACTTTAGGCACAAGACTTCCGCAGTCAAGGGACACAAATCCGGAGAAAAATGTGGCTGCAGAACATGAAGGTTAAGCTGATTGTATTGGGTATACTGATTGTCTTGATCCTCATCATAGTCCTCTCTATTTGCAAAGGCTTCAACTGCTGAGAGTGAGAGATGTTTTTGAAGGCTTGATAATACTGTTTCCAGAGCTTTTGCGAGTTACAAAAGCAAATACCGAATATATTGTTATGACTGTGTGTAGCAGCAACTAGTGATTTCTTTGATATATCGTCCAAGAACTTTATTTTTGAACGTGAATGAAACCCTATATGTTATTTGTCATATCATTCCCAACGTTTCTTGGTTGATGGATAAAATTTTGGATTGTCACCGTACTTTGTAACCCTACTGTTTCTAGAGCTTTCTTAATCTTTTGCTTGCACGCCAACTTATTAGCTGAGCAAAAACTACTCTCCATATTAGAATTTTCATGGCACCAGTTTCATTTCTTGCAATCCCAGAATAGGTTTCGTGGTTTTGATAAATGATCGCATCGGTGATACAATCATTAAAGTTTGGCTTGAAGATTTTAACCATGTAAATCAACCATGACATGAATCATTCATTGCCCTCGTGAGCTGCATGCGAGAATAGAGGCAAAAATCAATTAGAACCCAGTAAAAAAAAAAGAAAGAATGTTTATATATAATTTCATCACGAACAACAAAATTCAAGCACAAGCAGGGAATCTTGAGATCAAGTATGGTTTGCGTATTCCAATTTTGGCAGGGAAACAGAGTTTAAATCCTGCCAGCAACAAATCACAAAAAAGAAATTAAAATCCCTCCTATTTGTGCCTTCATTGCTTCCCCAATCTTAAAACTCACCTTTCCTCTCTCCACCGACAAATCACCATCACCATCACTTCTTTTCTCATTCTCCCTGGAAATCCCCTGGGATTTATTTCCACTTCCACCACTCACCAAATCAGAATTCTCCCACAAGGCCAGGCCCCCTTCCCTCCTCTTTTCCCACCTGTCCCCACAATTCTTATAACTAGTCTCATCAGGAAACCTTGGCAACCACCTTGGAATATGCAAACCCCTGGAATCCAATTCATCTATTTCCAAAGAAATTGAATTCCTCCTCAAAGAAATCGAATTCCCTCTTGGAATAGGCTTGGCAAAAGGGATTTCATCACTGAACTCAACAAAAGATTTAATATCTTTAAACACACCAGACCTTAAAAGACCAATGCCACTACTACTACAATGCAGCGTGGATCCTCCTGTAAAACCTTGTACAGATGACATGTCATGTAATGAGTTGATGATGTCAAAGATGTTTGATTGAGTGCGGTTGGATGCATTGGAATATGACACAGCTGTTTTGGCTAGTGTTTGGAGGTAAAGGGTGGCTATATGGGTTAGGGTTTCAAGAGCTGAGAGTTGTGTGGACTTAAACCCTACTGATTGGCAGATTTGTGATACTGCTGTTTTTGTTATTTTGAAGGCATAATCTGATGGATTTTCTGCTGCTGCTGGTGGTGGTGGTGGGTTTTGGAAGCGGGTTTTGTTGGATCTTTTGTGGGGCTTTGGTTTCATGGTGATTGGATGGACGGTCATGGAGGAGGAGGTAGAAGAGAGGCTGATGATGATTGGCGGAGGGGGAGGAGGAGGAGGATTCTTCAAAACCCTTACTATGGATGATTAATCATATCTTGGATTTTGTGCATGACAAGACTTGAACCCTAGCTGCGCTCCAATTTCTCTAGAGATGTTCCTTTTTGCCACCGAACCACTAATACTATTTTTTCACTATTATTATGATTTAAAACTAGTTATAAAGAAATTAATTAATTGAATTAACTAATAAAAAATTAACATTGGAAAAGGAGAAAAGGAAAATTAAGATTAACCTTTGCGTGGAAATTAATTCTTTTCATATTAGAATTCGGATAGTCTATTATATTTTTAAGACTTAAGCAAAAAAAAATAATGATAAAAACTCTTAATTTTAGCACTGTTCTTGAGCAAAACAATTAGCTAGACTCTTGTCTTTTATTTTATTTATTTGTTCACTAACACAGTGTTTGGGAAGGGGGAAAGGGGAGGAAAGAAATAGAGGGGTATAGAAAAACACCATTTTCAAAGTATTTTTTATTATTTAAAAGTGTTGTTTTGTGGTAAAAAATGTTTTTGAAATTTTTTAATTTTTTTTAAATTAAATTATTTTTATATTTTTAGATTATCTTGATATGTTGGTGTCAAAAATAGTTTTTTTTAAATAAAAAATTATTATTTTAATTTATTTTTAAATAAAAAATACTTTGAAGAGTAATTATGTTTTTAAACATTATCTGAAAAGATACGTGAAAAGTGGAGGAGAGAAAATTGAAAATACAAACTACTCAAATGTGAACAATTCTTGAACTCTTTAATTTGAAGAGAAATTCTATAAAATTATTATTTTATCTTTGATAAATTATAAATATATAATTATTCACTATGTCAAAACCATCCTCTTCTATAAATTACTTTCATTATAAATTATATATTTTTGAAAGAGAAAATAGTGCAATTTCTCATATATTTAATAATTTTTCAATAATTTAATCTTCCCCTCCAACTCCTTACAATTTTTAAATAAAAAAATATTTTCTTTTCTTCACTCTCATCCCCTTATTCTTCACTCCATCCAAACAAAAGAAAGAAAATTTCCATTGGAGATGTGTTTATATTTGTATATTTTCAAAATATGGAAAATGGGCCTTCTCTGAATATGGAACATGGGCCTTTTCTGAATATGTGTTAGCATCATCTAAATACTTTTGGCCCAAGACCACTTCTTATGGGTCTCTCTGCCTTTTAACCGTTTTAACCACCTCTCTCAAGCCTTTGAAAGGAGAGAAGCAAGAAATCAAGTGGCAGCTTAAAATGGTGTCGCCAAATTAGCAAGCATGTAGCTTAACTGGTGATAAAATCCCTTTCCACCTAGAAATTTCGTGTTTGGATCTCTCTTCTGTAATAATAATTATAAAATATTTTCATTAATGCATCAGATTTGAAAAGGAAAAAAGAAACAGAGTTGAAAAGAATCTTATCATATTAAATCAGTCTTTGTCCTTCTATTGATTTTTTCTCCATGAACGAAGATGAAAAAAACTAATAACATGAATAGTCATGTAGAGAGCTAAGAAGGGAAGTAACATGGCATCTCCTACAGTAGACCTACTGACTAGCGAGATAATTTTGGTCCTTGAGAATGAAGCATCTTTGCTTGGATGACTTGCTGATGAAATTTACAAAATCAAGATGGAGTCGATAAGCATGAGATCCTTTGTAGAAAGATTTCCTCGCCGAGGGAGAGAAAACCAGGGTGGATAATGTAAAGAGCATGGCCTGTGATGTGGAAGACATCATCGACAACTTCATGTATTACAAGAATAGGCTGCAAAATTCGGGTAAGTACTACACTAGGCTTTTGAATCAACCATTTACATTCCCAAGAATATCTCTGTGAGGCATCAAATTGCAGCAAAATTAAGAAGGAACCATTTTGCATTATGATACTAGATTGATGAAAAGTCATGGCGACTCTTGTCTTTTCATCGAAGATGTCTTGTTGGGATTGAAAATGTAAAATGTGACTGTTGGGGTGGTTCTTAACGGGAAAACCATGACTATCTGTTATTTCTTTAGCCGGAATGGGTGGTTTAGGTAAGATAACTCTAGTTGCTACTAACTACAACAGCCAAGTTGAAGTTGTCAGGCCACATTTTGATTGATATGCTTGAATCACTGTTTCTCAAAGTTATGTTATTGAAGATTTATTATGATAACAGGACTTGTAAAAAGCAATAAAGGAGGACGTTCCGATGAATTTGAGCACCATGAGTTATAAACAATTGGTGGAGATTCTGGTGAACTTCTTACATGGAAGGAAATATGTGATTGTATTAGATGATGTGTGGAGTATAGATCTCTGTAGAGAATAAATGTTGCACTTCCTGATAGTATGAACGGAATCAGAATTTTGCTTACAACTCGAAAACAAGATGTAAGTTTCTTGGGGCACTACGGTAGGAATTAGATCGATCATGACGAGAATGGACTTCTCCGTTATGTAATGGAAGAGTCACAGCCTCTTCTCGACTAGACGAAGGAGACATGAATTCCATTCAGGCTTGGCTTGACCCTCCTGGAGGCGCAAAGTTCATCATTCAGTGTGGTGGCCGGAGCCTCGCCTGGCAGATTGGGATGACTTGGATGCTGAGCAGATCCAGATAGAGTCTCACTCATAGATAGAGGAAGAGTACTCATGTTATGGGCATCGGATCAGATAGCCCTTCGGGGAACCAACCGCACATCCAATTCCGATCAAGCTTCGTTTTCATTTGGGGCTGGAAGCCATGTTCATCAGCTTCTACCTCTTGAAATGGATGAGGCTTGGGCATTGTTTTGGATGGAAGCTTCTTCAAGCAACAAGGGATGTTGCCCACAAAATTTGGACTATTAGCAAGGAATGTTTCTGAAAAATGTAAAGGCTTACGTCTAGCAATTGTGGCTTTGGCTGGTCTCATGTCTACCAAGAAGTTAGAGTTCGAGTGGAGGAAAGTCAATAAAATCTTGAATCTAGTCCTGAGCTTGGATTCGTAAAGAGACTATTGATGCAGAGTTTAAGTGACTTGCCTTGCAATTAAGACATTGCTTCTTATATTGCTGTGTCTTTCCCGAAGACCATATGATTCGACGTAAGAGGTTCATTAAACTGTGGATAGCTGAAGGGTTCGTTAAGATGGTGAGAGGAGCAACATTAGAAGAAATAGCTGAGAATTACTTGATGGAATTCATTTGCAGGAGTATGCTTCAAGTAGTAGAGGGAAACCCATCCATTCAACATTAGACCAAAAGCTTGCAGGATGCATGATCTTATGCAGGAGCTAGCAATTTCACTATAATAATCTAGCAATTCAGGAGAGCGGAGCTCGTCGACTGTCAATTCAAGTCCAGGACCGAGAAATACAATCTAGCAAGGGCATGCTCTCACACACTCGCTCTTTCTTTCTGTTTCCTGCAGACAAGACTTCTAAACCTCTTTTAAGTAAAGTGTTTCATGGATTTAAATTATTAAGGGTGTGGGATCTAGAGAATCCACAGATTGGTAAACTACCTGGTTCAGAGATTAATTCATTCAATTACAGGTACTTGAACCTGACTGGAAATCAAGTGGAGCAACATCATAAATCAATCGAAAAACTTTCCGAGTTAGAAAACGCTGGCTATTAACGAAACCAAAATCGAGGAGTTTTGGTATGCGGCTCATAGACAAATGCCCTTTATGGGATGTAAATTTAATTTTTGTTTGTTGTTGTTAGGGATTATGGATAGGTTGGAGGTGCGGGGGTAGCGTCCTCGTGGATTTACTATAAAGATAAATTTAATTTGATATATAGTGAAATAAAGCTACTCTGCTCCTCCTCGTTTATGTGGATGTAGACACATTGTTAAGCAATTTTTCTTGTTTTCTTTCTTGTGCAATATTCATTATTATTGCTGAAGGTTTCTCAACACTTGTGATCGCAAAGCTGCAGTATCTACGGCACTTAACTGCATACCTTCACAATCCCGGATATGGAACTGTTCAAACTAGTTGGAAAATTGGAAAAGGTGGCATGTTGGTTTCCTTCTCTTCACTCCGTCACATTTTTGCTCTTCTTATGGTCTAGATTAAGAGAAGATCCACTTCCTTGCCTACAAGCAGTGCCCAATTTGGCAGGGCTTATTTTCGTCAACGCCTGTGTAGGCAAACAGTTATGCTTTCTTGATGGGTTACAGAAACTCAAGATCTTGAATACATACAACTGCAATCAACTAAATGAGATTGTTCTAGAGAAGGGAGTGATGCCAGGTCTTCAAATTTTGAGCCTTGGTAGATGCATGAAACTAAAGGCATTGCCTCATGGTATTGATATTCATAATTGTTAGAGAAGAGATCATAGAGTGCATTCGTGGAGAAGGAAGAGTAGATCGCCAGAAGGTTAAGCACATTCCCAATACCAGCTATTATTTCCAAACACAATCTGGATTGTCTTTTGAAAGATTTCTTGACAGATTGTACCACATAAAGGTGAGTTATGTCTTCTACTATATGAATTACGATGCCAAATTCTTCTCTCTCACTTGCACATGTACGCATCTGCATGCCCTTTTATTTGTTCTCATTACTAGTTAATAGAAATTATCATTGTTTGAGATTTAAAATTGCTTCTGATTATGCTGATTAACTGTGGTATTAATCTGCAGAAGTGATTTAGAAAGAATGGAATGCCTAATTGCGTAGTTTATGATTGAATAGTGAGCTGGTGTGATTTGTTGGATATGTCCAAATTGCACTCTTTTCCTTTGTGTGTGTTAGTTTCCATTTCTTATAGGAAGTTTTTCCTTTTTGGCTAACATGTTCTATGCTAGCATGCCAGTTTTGTTTTGAACCAGAACTTGCAGCATAAGTTCTCAGATGCATCACGGGCTAGTCAAAGGTCCTCTGCAGTCAGAGCATTGCTGTTGAACTCGTCTGCATCATAGTGACTCTAGATATCGATTCAAGGTGTCCACTGTCCAGTCTCAATATTCTAGGGTAATAATAATTGTGCTTAGCACCTCAAACTCTTAATCCCAACTGAAATAATTTGCTGTAATCCTAGAATTTATGTACACGCGTATTTGTCACTCCAGAGAAATGAATACAGATGCCATTAACCCTGTTATGTTCATAGGCTGGATTTCCATGTCCAGTTGCTTTGTGGTTAAACTACAGAATGATGACCATCAAGCATGACATGCTTTTATATATATTTGAGCAGCATTGGGCTACAAATTTCTGCCAGACATCTACTAGTGACTGGGCTTGGATCAACTAGAGCTTGAGCAAAACCTGTCCAGCATCAAAAAAGGAACTCGAAACTTAACCTCCTCCTTAAATGCTCCCCTCTTCTCACCAACTGAATTGCTCCCCACTTCTCACCAACTGGGCTAAGTCTAATTATTACCAGAAGGATCACTATAAGTTGATGTGATATATAGCAGCTACTTGAAGCTCATTTAGGACCACTGCAACTTTTTTGAATGGGGTATGGTAGGTAGTTCATCAAAGAACAGATCAAAGAAGAAAAAAACAGAACGTAGGCCAAGATTCACGTGATAAAATAGTATGCACTCACAAGGTGAGTTAAAAACACCTCTAGTTTTGAACAGATTACAGCATCATTATTTATTCACTTTCCTAAGATATCCACAAAAGAAAAAAATCTTGTAGATAAAGTCTAGTAAAAGGGACTCTGCCGTCTGAATTGACCTATAGTTTCACCAACATGACCTGACCAAGTAAGAAGTTAATGCTATTCACCTTGATGAGCACACAAGGTTCTTAGCAGGTATCTTCAGATCATCAAGTATAATAGGCCATACTATTTTCTATCTTTCTATATTACCCAATCACATTATTTTCAACTTCAACATCTGAACAAATTGTTTCTTTCTCACCAATTTACAAGGAGACTATTCTTCCACCCATGGAAACGAGTAGATGAACTCATTGACTCTTTAAAGTCTTAATTCCAAGTTCAAGGAGACGGTTTCACACCCTTACAACTATGCAGTATCAGACAACGCATCTACAGTTTTGCTAGCACATGTAATGGGTGCCCACTCTCACTGGCTCTAATAAAGACAGTCCCATAAGACAATTCAAGTTGGGGCACTAGACTTTAAGGTTTAAAAACTTCTAAAAGCAAGACATGACAATCTTTCTACCATAGATGGGACTTGGAAGTTGGGTCTGCATCAAGCACATAGCTTGGATGTTGCCATAATGTCCAAAACCCCATTAATGGGATGGAAAAAGTCGTGCAGGCTTGGCACATGGAATTATTGCTAGTGGGAAAAAATATGACCTGTGCAATATATCTTTCAAACCTCAGACAGAAAAGTTGATTGGTTTCTATTGATTTCACTTTTCAACACTTTATCCACAATTGCTTTATATTCAAAATGAAATTCATAATGCCCTAGCTTTTCTTCTACTCCACCTATGTCAATGCCATCATCCAATCCCACTAATAAATCCCTTCAGCCATAGAACAACCCTCTTGATAGGTTGTCAAAATTCCTTGAAAGTATGAAACACATTATGGAGGGTAATGACTCATGATCATTACCTTGTAGATTCATGAGTGGGACCTATATCAGAAAGGCATAATGTGTTACGCAAGAAGAAAAGACAAAGCAATGTCAATTCTATGTGAAGGGCTAGAGCTGGTTTGTGCCCTAACCCACATTTAACACAAAAGTTGAAGGGTACTCACATCTTGGACCCCATAGAGCCTTGCATAAGATCCAAATTTCACGCCTGGTTTCGTCTAATCTCTATCCTCTTTGGAACCCCATCAATTCAAATGAATGAGAAATCAACGTGACATATAAATCTCCATTTTTAAGGCACTTTTACATTATTTTGCCCCTGTCTTATCAGGGATACGCAAGGATTTAGGGACAAAAGGATGGACCAAGTTTGAGGGGGAGAACAAAACAAAGTTAAGTGGACCTATGGATGATCATTTCTCATGAAGTGTTTGGTGTTAGATAGTTAGCATCCCATGTGGGAACAGCTCAGGTTGTTTATATATATATATAGTTTGTTCTCCTGATTTTTACTGCAAATTTAAGAGCTAATTAAGGAAAATGATCTTTATATTGATGAAGAAACGGGAAATTGAGATGGGGAGCACCCCCTGCACATGAAATTATTCCTTGTGATTTCATGACAAGAAGATTTTTTTTTTCTTGATGGTGCTATCAGGGTTTGTTGGTTAGCTTTTTGGCTTTAATTTCTTTCTTCAACTATAATTAATAATGTATATTAGCCTATGATCATCATGGAGCATTAAAGCCCACAATTAAGTAGATTAGTTAGACTATTCTCTTCTACTCATTGAACAAAACAAGCAGACCACTTTGCTCTTCTAGTTTTTTAAACACAAAATTTTATTAAGAAAAATAGTGGGAAGAACCATTATACAAACTTGAAGTGAAGTCACATGCATACCTAATATTGTTTTACAGAATTTGAAGGCAAAGTTCATGCTTTAAAATGTCATGATGCCCCTCTAATAGCTAGAAAAGGACAAAGTTCCTAATTCAAAGGCCCCACTTGCCAAGATCCTTTTATAATTATCCAAGGTTTCAGTGTACCTTCACAATCATTTGTTAATCTTTTTGGAAATTTTTATTCTCCTATCTCTTAGATCTCCAGGTGTTTCACATTCATGGAAGCCTACAAGAAGGGCAGCACCATGAAATATATATATATATATATATATATATAAAATAACATTATTAATTGTTAATTATATGTGACTTCACCTCAGTTGTTAATTGTTATTGTAAAGCTACAGATGAGGAATGCCGGCACATGCCTGAGTTCCATTAACATTTTTTTTTAAAAAAAATGTTCTTGAAAATGCAAGAGCTACATTACCTGCTCCAGAAGTTTCTGACAAAGAAACAAGAGTTCACACTAAGTTATATGTAATTAATTATCCATCATCAACAACTCAAGTGCATGATATTAAAATGTACACAGATATTCAAACATAAGACTTAATTAATTTAAGTTATCTGGGAATTTAAAATAATTATGTTGATAAGTAAGTGACTTGTGCATCAAATGGCATTTTGTTCAACAGTTAGGTGATTTGGTAAGCTAATCAGAATCCAACAACAGCATGGAGTTGAACGTGAATTGTGATCAAGAGGATTTAATGAGATCAATTGCTTATTAATTATCAGTATCAATTGACTGCTATCTTTGAATATGTAAGAGAAGGTTAATTTTAAGCTATGCCATGAGAAATTAATGAACTCTGTGGTTGACTGTCGTATCTCATAAGCACAAAACATTTTACTTAGTTTGCTTCATGATCATGAGGGACAAGCAAACTCAATTTGATTCTACATTCTTAATGATCATTAATGCTCTTAATCAAGGAGGAAACTACTAACAACAATATTTTCAAGGTCAATAATGGGACTTGATGAGGACAAATCTCCATTAGGAACTTGTACCTGAGGAATTTCTCCTGATTTTGTGATCTTGATTGTAATGGCATGCCAACAAGAAACTTTCTTTGATATCTTACTGGAAGTTCGTCATAAATTCCATCTGATTAGACCTGTAAATTAACTTATCTTGCTATATAGGGCATGGTGGCAACACTGTAACTGTGAAAATTCTTGTACAACAACATATGGGGAAAAAAAAGCGTCTTTTCTAGCATACAAAGGAAGTTGCAAGGATTCTGAAGCCTTTCAAGTGATTTTGGAATGAAGTACAAACAAAGCGTGAAAAGAGAAGGTAATTTTCATTAGGTAGGTACTGCCTTGCACGCAAACAAGACTTTTCAGAAAGTTCTTCAAAACTGTCCAAGAAATGGCGATTAATTTCTCTAATATATCTTCCAAACTTAACAGAAGATAAGAGGCTTGAAATTGAAGCTCGTATATATATACACAAGTGAAAGATTAATTCAAAGAGACTAGAGGTCACTCAACTTTGCAAATCTTAGGCACTGAACAAGTTAAATTGTTCCTCGTGCATGCTTATTGAGACAATATCTTTACTATAATTTCTTGAATCATGCTTGGGATTATATATTTGGCCGATTCTCAAGGGCGTGTCTCAAATAAATTTGGGATTTCAGAACTAATCATCTACCTATAAATTCCTTCTCACCTTTCAAACATGTACCAGCTATAGCCCAACTCATAATTGGCGATTAATTAATGGATTCCAACGCTAAAAATTAATCTCAGAATTCTTAATGGTGTATTGTGGAGTGAAATCAATTAAAAAAAAGGATACATTAACCTCAATCATATATATTTTCAAGTACAATATCACAACTAAAACAGGGCCTATAGTTCTATTGTAACTCCATTATTTTTTTTTTTTTGGTTTTGATGCGTGATCATGTCATGACACAGAATAATATTCTTTCAAAATATTGCACCTATATATAGCTACATATGCATGTTCCTAACTCGACCTCTACAGCAAGTACTGCAGTTTCCATGCACGTACTCAGTCTTGGAACCTTGTATAGTGATGTTCCAGCAGTACTGCACTCGAATAATGCATATATTGCGTTCATTTTTGCAGGAGTTCACCAAATGCACATGCAAGAGCCAGGAAAACTACAGGAAAACAAAGACTTCTTATGTGATCATCACGTGTTGATCAGAGGTTTTCCTCCAGATATCATTGATTATTTACCTACCAATTCAGTTCTCTCTTGCCAATTATTTGCTACAAGATTTTCATATTTCGAGGATAATTGATGGATGTTTAATTAGCTTAATACTACTCCTATTTATACCTGACCTCAGTATAGGTTCCTTTAACTTCATACGACCAATATAATATTTGATATCTCGAGTTGTTGTTCCTTAGAAGGATATGTAATTATAAATTTGTTTTGTGTATAACTTGTAGACCTGGCAAAGCCGTTTTTTATCATTTGTTGAGATGCTGTGCATGGTGGGAGATGAATAAAGAATGTAACTATCTGCTATCTTAATTATTACGATCTCCACTGAAAACTTGGTCAAAAATAGACGACTCCAATTCATATGGGGCAAAGCACTTCGGTAACAGTCTATATATGATTCTCTATGGACAATGACAGGTATCCCATAAGGCCTTTGTCTTGATCAATCTAAGATTACCAACCTAACTTTTATTATTTTTGGTCATTAGTAGTAATTTAAAAACACCCCTTCCCTGTTTGATTCTTGGTGGGTTCCTTAGTATACAATATTATAGTTTCAACTTGTAAGAAATGGAAAACCAAATCCACAAAAAATGCTTCCTTAGAGAACATGATATGGACCACAATGGCACTTCACAGTTTAATTATTATTCTTTCAATTATCGATTATATTATACCGACAACTGTAGGCCGGGCTCAAAATCTTAGCTATCACATGCATGCACATCCATCGGCATCCCAAAATATAGCCGTTAAATCTAATTTGAGGATCAGGACACAGATCAAGTAGATTAATTCAGTTGATTTAAATAAAGAACCTAAAAAACAATTGTTTGAAAAGGGTAATTAAATAAATTGGATTTTAACAGAGTTGATTAGATAAAACTAATTAACTTTAAATTGATTTTTTTTACACTCGAGGGAGGGAGCTGGTCGGTCGGCCTAGCCGAGTTTAATAATAATGCTGCAAAAGCTACAAATCCTTGCTTCTTTGAATTTTTTTTTTATATATAGTAATGGGTCCAATCACATATCTACTCTAGTAATTTCTTCAGCTATCATCTCCATTAATCCAAGATAACTTTGATTTCACTTCAACTTTTCTTATTTTATTGTCGTTTATTTCTAGTTTCTACTAATGTGTAACATATTCTCAATGATCATAATAAATAATACTACCTAATTTTGGATACAACCTGCTACATATCAGGGACAAAATCAAGTGATAGTGGGGCTAGACTTGTGCCATTTCAATATCTTTGATGTTCATGTTGTGTCAACTTGTGTACTATGAAACTGCCAGCACCTTCACAGTGTTTTCAATGAATGCTTCTATGAACATTGGCGTGATCCAAAAATTGTTCAATTGATTTCTTCAGCAAGTTGTGACCACTGACCGCTATGACAGCCAATTAACTATGCCATAGTGCAAACAAACAAGGCAATTTCTGGCCAAACTCTCTGTTTGGTCCCCATCTCCAATAATATCGATCGACATGTATCACCAATGCCATGCTCATAAGCCCCAGGCAGATGTAAGTGTTATTTAAGACCTGTTAGAGCTAGACGTAAAATGCAAGGTGAAGACAGGCATACATTAAGTGAAAAAAGATGCTAATTTTATCATAGAACATATAATTTTCTATATTAAGTGTACGTATTAATTGTTAAGAAAATAGATGAGAATAGTTTAAGAACACCACAATAATAAAAATGTATTTAGCATGAAATAATAATTATCTAATATTGTGTTGTTACATAAAGATTATAAACACGAATTTCACATCACTCAACTCAAAATGTAGTACATTTTGTCTATTAAGATCTACTAAAATATATAGCTTTTTGAACTTTATGCTTAATAATTTGTAGAACAATATCAACTATAATAATATGGTTAAATATGTTTTATTTTACAGTTTATTTAAGATAACAAATATTGTACACGTGAGTCACATCAAAAAACACTTGATAAAATAAAGTGACAAAGTTAGCATGCATCTTTGCAAAGAGACTCCCAATTTATCATTCAAGGGTTTGTCAAGGAAAGAGACTCCCAAGTTGAGTTCTCACCAAGAAAAATCAAGATGGGTACAATTTTTTTTTTTTTTCAGCTTGGGTTTTTTCCAAAGAAAAGATAGAGATGTGAATATTTGTATTTAAGACAGAAATCAAACAAGTACTAACCTTTAATCTAGAAATGTTTGGACATGTAAGAAAAGATGAACAAAAAATTGTATACATCAACATCATTACAAGATTGAAAGCTGGAAATTTGGCCCACGATTGATAATGTTTACACGAAAATAATAAAGTACACGACTAATGACAATACCACTAGAAAAAAATTATAAAACAAGATTTCTATCGTGTTTAACTCTAGCAGCCTCCAAAAGAGAAATTACAAGAAAGTGATTGGTGTGGCCAAGTCCTGATCAATCAGTTTGGTTCACATTTTTATGTATGTACACATTATATTGTCAAAAATTATTTGTTGGCGTGCAATTCAAATGTATCTACAGATTTCTATGATAATGACACAAGCCAGTACAAGATTGGGGGCTACTATATGCTATGTATGGGATCGATGATGCCAAGAATAAGTACTTGCATTAATTTCTGGCTTGGAAAATGTAAAAGATATGCTCAAATGTGTCTTGTTTTTCTTCTTTGTGGCAGTGGGAAAAGCAGAAAAGTTAGATTATGTTTGTTGATAAAAACTAATTGATTCGAGTAGTATAGGATGTAGCTTCTTGGAAAATCAAAATATAAATCAATTTCATTATGATTGGTGTTATCGACAACATTATTTTATGAGGATAAATCTCTAATTTGAGAGGGAATTGTTCAATGATCGATGATGCTACATAATTACTACACACACACACAGTCGTGAACTTGCTAGAAATCAAGAATTATAAATGAAATTTTGATGAAAATATAAATATCATCATCATTAATTAGTGTTTAGACTCTAACACTAATATTGAATCAAGAAAAAAATCACTCCCCGTAACTAGTTAGGTCTTGCCACTTCGAATAAAGATACAAGGAGGCCACTTTATTTTTGTCTCATGCATGTGTCCTTTAATCTTCATTATACTAAAGTCTTATTTTCATAGGTTAAATATTAATCACAATAGCATATATATCTTATCTTGGAACCTGTTCGACTGCATGAAAACGTGTTGCCTTTAATTGGTGGTGATGTAGTGCATGCCAAGACAAATTTACATTACCTGGTTGAAATTATAAGCATTCATTCAATTATTTTTTACACGTATTTTGTTGCTGTCACCATTGATAAAGAACTCTTTTTTTACCCTTTGCCAAAGGCATCCATGATTAGATGCATGAATTATTCAATTTCAGTCTGTTTCTCCGAAGCAGCCATGTGAATTCTGAAGGTTCATGCATGACTGATCAAACATTTCTAGAAAATGGAATATATAGATAGTTGAATATTCAATTTTATTTTCATGAATAAATAAAAGTTCTTCCTTTGATTTTCTAGATAATAAATGGGTGGTTGAGGTCCATAATTGTGCACAGTTTAATGAAATTTGTTTCGATAATTGGGATTAAATAGAGATTAATGTAAAATTTAGTAATTGTTGATGTGAGTATGGAAATTAAGAAATACATTTATCCAAAAGGAATATTTTGGTAATTAGAGAGAAATCAACATTCAAAAACTCAATCACATCATTAATTAGGTGCATTGTCTATTGACTGAATAATAGGCATGTTTTTATGTATGACCTACCATGCACAATCAATTTGGGGCAAACTAGGGGTTAATTTTCGCAAAAAGAAAAAATAAAACACAATGACAAACATTTGAGGTGGCTCCATCCTTGAACAATGAACATTTTATAGTGATGTCATGTCATTAGAACTAAATGAGGGACCTAATTTCTTCTCTCTCTCTCTCACAAATTGGATCTCGTATCCTTTTCAATTAGGTCAATAATCATAACTTAGTCTTATGCTTAAGATATGGGGAGAGGGACCCAATGCCCTCCTTTTGTTGCTTTAGTTGAAAAGAATGGACACTTTGTAATCAATGACTTCCAGCACATTTAACTATATGTTGTAGCTATGCTTACTTTAAGAAGTTCCCCCTCCAAATTTGTAGTAAAGTGATTCTGCTTCATCTCATGCTTGCAAGATTACAATTTAGATTAGAAAATTCACAGGAGTGGGAGAGATTGGAAAATCCTAAATGAGGCAGGGAAACCAATGAATTGATGTTCTTGCTATTGCTATTTTTCGTGTTGGGGTGGCTCCCACATTTAAGAGCTTTTTGAATCATCATGGGATCTTCCTAGTGGCTAGGCATATAATTCCAACCTTTGAAAAGATATTGAAGATGGTAAAATAAAGTGAGAGTGGATGGCAGAGGTAGTGGCTTTTGATGCTTAAAACACTCCTTTTTCAAAAGGATATCTTCAATTCTATCTAGGAATTAATTTCATTCGAAGCATATGGGAAGAAATTAAAAAAAGAAAGTTTCTTCTAGGCCTCTTTCCGTCGGTTTTTCAATATTTACAAGCAATGAGATATTATTTTGCTCCGTCAAATAAATCTTATTATGTGTGATGCATCTAGCTTCCTCGCTCAATCAAAAAGTCTTTAGCATAAAACACTTACTTACAAACTTCTTTGACGTAAAAATCACAATATGCAATCGACTGAAAATCGGCATGGACAAAGAAAACCTGATTACTTAACTAGATCTTCTTTTATTAGCATAAAAGAATTCAAGAAAAAAGAAAAGGAAGAAAAGACAGGTGGCTTCTACATGTTAAGAATATTCATGGGATAATGATGTTCCAACTTTTTGTAAGCAAAATGTACTTTTGTATGTGAGTTTGGAGCTGCCTTTAAAGTGGACAATTTTGCTGAAATTCCTAATCGCCTTGTATCTATATTCTTACATATGCTATTCAAGCCCATGTCAAGATTACTTAAGTATTTATAATTCACACTATGACCCCTTGCCCATGATGATAACTACTGAATACACATTAATCTACATATATACAACGTTAATGTAAAAGAGGGATCGATATTGCTTGCTTTTACCAGGTTCTCTTTGTTCCATTACTTTCGTTGTCTTTTAAGGTGTTTAAAGTAATGTAATCAAGCAAACATAGGGTTTCAAGGTATTGTGCACAATAGGGGGTAATGATGTTGAAGAGTGAGCAATAATAGAGGGAATGAGAAAAAGAGTGAAAGATGAGAAGGGGGCGGTGGATATGGGAATCCATCTGTCGACATTTATATATTTTGCTTTCTTTTCTTGAGGCAACTCCTTTTCTTTTTAATTTTCTTTTCTTTAATTAATCTTCTTTCTCCTTTAACCTTTGATTGTGCTTGAGTGTGGGGGGATGTTAGATTGGTTTGGGACATGGTGGGGTGACTGTTCAATATCTCCATTCACTTTTGTCAATAGCATATGATAATGGTTCCAAGATTTGGCCATGATGGATTCAATTTTGGTTTTGGGGGACCATCTAATTTGGTTGATGGAGAATACTTGAAATTTGTGAAATTTGACTCATCTTTTATATATTCTCCATACATTTCAACCCTTTTCTTCTTTGTGGCCTTTCAAGTATTATTTTTATTTTATCAAATTCATTTATTAATTAGACAAGATTGGTTATGGTTAGACATTTGGAATTCAACTACGTTTTCGGAATCATTTATTGTATAATCCCTCTCTCTCTCTCTCAAAGGGAAGACAATACTCAAGTCATTAAATTCATATGAAACTTGAATACATCACTTTCATGGAAAATTTGATACTCCATCCACAAACTAACTTTCTATTGACTTTTTCTTGCCTGTAAATTAAAAAGTACTTGTCCTGCATTGGTCCATTTGGTCTGCCCACCCAACTTGAACGTTAAGGTATCTAAGGTAAGCGTGGCAAGCACCAAGAACTTTTTCCATTTGGCAGCAAGAAGATCACACAAGTGATCGATCTATATAGTGCATTTATGATTCTACTTGGAGAAAAAAAAATATCAGTGGGTATCTTTATATGCATTTAGCTATTAGCTGGATGCAAAAACCTAAACCCTTGTCGGGGCATATGGAGAATATGCTGTATGAACGACACTATATATTATGGTATATATGAAGATTAATTTTCATCCAAAATTGGCATGCGATGGCAAGAATAAGTCTAGCTCAACTTAGGAATCAAAATTACCATCTACATGGATTTCATTTAAAATCACTATCTCAACAAGGGGATGCCTTCCCCTCGTTAAATTATAAATGGGTTTCCTATCATTTTCAAAAGACTACAAGGTAAAAATATTGCGAGTATGGATAGTAAGTGTAGGTTTCGAAGTAATTAGCCAAATTTGGAGCATTTAGATCCCATATATATCCAAAATATTGATAAGAAAGTGTAATGATTTTACAGAAAGGTTCTTGTGAAGATCATTTTCTCAAGAATTTCATTTATGAAATGAGTGATCAAACAAATCCCATTACTGAAATTGTTCAATGACAAAGTAATTTTGATAAAAGTCTGTATCTAGAAACTACCGTTTCCATTGGAAGGTTTTACAATTTCTGAAAGAAAAAAGGGCTTGGGAATTATTACCTTCTCAACCTAAACCTCTAGAATGAGGTTAGCGTTAAGGAATGCCTTTGGTTTTGGTAAACCTCATACTCATTTTATTCCAATCCAGAGTCAAAACCACCCTCAATTTGAGATCCCAATTCTCTCGCCAAATTTCTATTAATGATATGATCAGCATGGGATTTCAAAGGACTTTTTTTGAGAAAGAAAAAAAAGTCAAATACAATCAATTGCTCAAGGGAAAAAATAAATAAATTCCAACACTTAACAATATCCACGCAAGTCACCTGCTACATCTTCTGTATATTATTATTATTAATTATATATTTATAAGAAATTCAGTCGTGTTATGTTATCAATAACTGACAATAAATATTATATTATATTATATGGTCAAGAAAGAAAATTATATTTATCTGGTCATTTTTGTTCATGCAAATGAACCAGGTAAGTCTATATTATATTCTATTCAAGTTCAATGTACTTGTTGTGGAAGCATTAATCTCATAATTCGTTGACAATTAGATAAAAAGAAATCACAGATGTTGTCTAATTTGCCTAATTACAGTAACTGATTTTATCAGGATGGTATGTTCTTAGGATGGAATTAAAAATAAAAAAAAATAAAAAAGATTTTAATTAAATCTGTTTTATAAATAATTTTATAATGAATGTCTGTGTTTTTAAAATAGAAAATAAAAGCGTACTGTTTTCATTTTTCATGTAAGAACAGTAATTAATGATAATCTTTTTTATTTTTTAAGGAAAAAAATGCTGGCCCCACCAAATAAGCAACCCATGCCTAGTTGTAAGGAAAAGGAAAAAACACGCGCCAGTTAAAGAAGGGGACAAGGTAGCTAAAACAGGGAAACTGAAATGAAACTGAAATGGGACCCACTCTTGTTCTTCTTGTAGGGTCCACAAACGTGGGCAAACAAATTGTGAATCGTCAAAAAACAGTAGACGCACTGCTGCAACATCACTAACCCACCTCACACGTGTAGAGAGCGGGACCCACTACCTTTCCCACGTGCGATATTTGGCCCCAACCACGATCACGTTCCCTATGAGGCGTGAACCTCTTTTTGCTTTTTTTTTTTTATTAATATTCTTTTTATTGGGGTGGTTTTTTGGATTTTAGCATTTGCTTACGTGGCTAAATAGCATGCATTTGATACGTGGGTGACTGGCAGATATGCCGCTATTATTGTTAATTTTCAGTTAATAAAATTTTAAAAACAGTGATTAACTTTCATGGATGTTTAAATCCCATGATTGCCCCTAAAAATTTTTTATTTATTTTTTCCTAAAAAACAGACCAAATCCACTCGGGAATTTAGAAAATCTAGAAGGATTTTTGTCTAGGAAGTTAATTTACGGAAAATAAATAAATAAATCACCAAATAAATATTATTAAAAAAAATTATATTTCTTCCCTTTTTTTCTATCTAGAAGTCAGTCTTTTGACTTTCTATTTTTTATTTTCTCTCTCTTCATGGCCAAACCTAGAAAACCCAAATCCTATTGTGCCATCATTTATATTGCATGCCCTCTCACCTCTCAAGCATATATTTCTTGCTCCCTCACAAGACTCTCTCATACATATCTCTCCTTCTTCTCCACAGCCAAAATTCACAAGCAAAGAGTTTTAACCACTACTCATGGCAGTTGAAACTCCTCATATGAGCCTCAATTTCCCTTCACAATTTATCACAAACAGGTACTAAAGCATACTCTAAACCACCAAGTTTCTGTCTTTTATGGTTATCATCATCAATTTATCGTTGTTTTTCTTACATGGTTTTTTTTTGTTTCGCAGGGATCTTGTGAAAGCAAATCAAGCAAACATGAATTTATACAATACCCAGATGGATTCTGGCCTTGTTTTCAATGAACCAGTGCCTGAAACACTCATGTCGTTCTATCAGTCTTCTCTTGGTTGTGACCCAATTTCTGCTGCTAAGGCTTCTAATAAAGATGATAGTAGTCTCACCTACAATGTTCCTGCTGTTGCTGCTCCAAGAAAGAGGGCTAGAGACTCGATCAATGATGACAACTTTGATGCTTTTCATGCCTCTCAAAAGACCAAAGTCTCTCCTTTATCTTCTTTTATTGATCACGATATCCTCTTTCAGATCCAACAACAGCAATCTGAAATCGACCGTTTCATTGATGATCATGTAAGTTGTTGTTTTTCATAAATTTTGTGCTCCGGGGTTATTTAAATTTTGATAAAAATCAAAACTTCGGTATATATTGAGCTTATTTTTTATATGAAAAAAATGATTTTCAGAATCAGAAAGTTAGAATGGAACTTGAAGAGCGGAAAAAGAGGCAATCAAGAATGTTGGTATCAGCAATACAAGAAGGAATGATTAAGAAAGTGAAAGAGAAAGACGAAGAGATCCAAAGAATGGGAAAAATAAACTGGTTTCTTCAAGAAAAAGCGAAAAGTTTGTACGTAGAGAATCAAATTTGGAGGGATTTAGCACAAACCAATGAGGCCACAGCAAATTCATTACGGAGCAATTTAGAACAAGTCTTGGCGCACGCAAGTGGTGGCGCTGCCACTCTGGCAGATGATGCAGAATCCAGTTGCTGTGGAAGTAGTGATCATGGGAGGTGCACGTTAGCTGGCGGAGAAGAGGGTGCGGTGAAGGATAAGATGGTAGTGGTTAAGGATAATCTTAACCACAACAGGATGTGTAAAAAGTGTGGGGAGAGGGAGTCAAGTGTGCTGCTGCTGCCGTGCAGGCATCTTTGCCTGTGTACATTATGTGGGTCCAATCTGATTGGTTCTTGCCCAGTATGTGATTCTGTCATGACTGCTAGTGTCCATGTTAACATGTCTTGATGACTAATTGTAGTCACTCTCGGTAAAAACATGAAGATAATTCAGAAAGAAGAAAAACATTATATGTAGTTCATAGGAATTTTTTCATTGTTTCACTTCTACTCCCATCTGCTCTTCTATGTTATCTGCTATCAATCCTTGCATGTCAAAATTAAGTTATAGGCTATCCAAATCCATCATATTGCTCTCCTTCCTTGAGAGCATCACTAAATCAGGCTATATATGTGATTGATTGCTTGATTGGTGCTGAATTAGACATCATTTTGAACCCAAGTTTTCTTGATTATTGTTAATATCGGATAGTTAGTGTAATTGATTCTTGGTTTTGTATTATATCCCCTCTAAGAACATGACCCGAAAGAGTAATTGCCTCGAAAAAGGCTAGATGCTAAATTAAGATCAGTGCGGAAGCTTTTATGGCACATCTCATAAGTGGCCTATCAGCTTTTCTTAGCTTAGGGTAAAGTAAAGTGTCGAGCTTCAAATTTCTTGGCTTTTTTTCGTGGTGAATAAAGAAACAGGAAGCAGAAGGGGCAATATTTTCAAGTTGAGTTCATTGTCCAATGACATGGCCTCCTATTAAATTGTCTTTTTGTCCCAAATGGCATGCAAGGTTAAAAACTAAAGTTGGGGTTGCGTGGGATGCCATAATGGCTGGTAGTGTTGTATGTCAAATTAGCATCATTGGCTTTTTTCCCTCGACTTCCTCTTCTTCTTCTTCCTCTTCTTCTTCTTCTTCCTTGAATCATACATAATACCCCATCAAAGTTAATTTCTCCAATAGGGTTTTACTTTTACTTTGTGTGGCTTGCTTTATGTAGCCTGATTTCTCCATTAGGGTTCCACTTTTATATGGGCTAGTGGTCCACAGATGAGATGATGGATCCATAGTACTCTTTTCTTTCTTGTTTTCCCTTTATATTTTCTGAGCAGGCAATCATTAATTTTTGAACGGTAGTAAAAAAAAAAAAAAAAAGGGAAAGTATGATTTTAGATGTACTTCCTCTCAATTGAAGTGGACATGTCCCACCACTGGGCTCCACTTTTACTTTTGCACTTTGTAATTTCTTGCTTGGTCCAGCCGGCAATTTTAATTAGGATAGCACATAATTATGTTGGGGAAATTACATGATCATCGTGATCATATTGGAAAATTAATAATTAGTCAATTAAGGAAACAAGGCGATTTCTTATCCAGCAGGCAGGAAGTAAAACTTGCTTGCAAAACAATCATGTAACGTAATTGGAATCTATCTTAACTTCTAATGTTTGATGATTTATTTTATATAGAACAAGACACGCTATTCATGCTAGGAAGATTCATAAAATAAAATAATTCTATTTGCAATACAAATCCGATTCCATTTGAGATTTTAACATGATCCAAACAAAAACTATTAGTTGCCATTAAGTTGTTTTTTCTAAGACAGAAAAAAAATATATAGAGATAGTATAGGCAAAATGAACATGTTTTTATGTATTATGTTCAAAATTATCACAAAAATAAATTTATTTTAAATTATTGTACCATCTTTTTAAATATACACTTTTTT
>Ga0325410_1001963_pt1 | contig 22998 bp, 13 predicted proteins | sample PopdelMetagenome_16_FD_206182 | JGI IMG/M metagenome (GOLD analysis project Ga0325410, IMG submission 206182) | Populus deltoides microbial communities from Bellville, Georgia, United States - Xylem-PdIQD-R3 | ecosystem: Host-associated > Plants > Phyllosphere > Stem > Wood/Secondary xylem...
TGATTATACATGGTTAGCTAATTGATTTGTTGGTGTTAACAAACAGTTTTAAATTTCAAAAAAAAATAAAAATTATTTAAAAATAATAAAAATTAAACAAAATAGTAGTCATCATAAATAAATAAAAGATTAAAAATAGCTAAGATAGTAGTTAAGAAAAATGAATAGTTTTTAATGTGAAATATTGATACTATAGATCTTTTAATGTGTTTATATTAACCTCCTATGATCATTTTGCAAATGATCATAGCAAAACGAATTAAAATTTTGGTTAAATAAATATAATTGAAATTATTCAATTGAGATAAATTAAAATATAATCAACTGGTTTATGGCAATCCAATTTAAATTGTTGTATATTTGCAAGTTCAAAAATTTTAGGCAGTCTCCCACATAGGTGAGGTGCTATCAATTTTTTTAAAATATGAATGTTTAATGATTTACAGTACCTTAATCTTTTAATTTGTGTAGATGTCTAGGGAAATGTCAATAGCATGTCATACAGACAGGATGGTTGCTAGTTCTTCTAGCAGTATTTCTCACGACCATGAGTCATTAGGTGTCGACCGAGATCACACACCTAAGACACGGACATCCACTCATGATGCAGGCTCATCGAATGTGATGCCACCACGTCGCAGGGGGTCCCTTTACAACGAGTTCTATTTACTCAGAAGTACCAGGCTTAGAGGAAGAACAACCTTTCAATGTAAGTTTGTATTCCCTTAATATTGACATGTTAATAATTTTTTAAAAAAATAATTTTAATTAACAAATGCAATTTCAGGTTTACTATGAAATCATTGATGGAAATTCCACTATTTCAATATAGTCAAATTTTCAAACATCTTGAATGGAAACCTATGATTGATTCATGGTTCAGAAGGTTTAACGTTAGTATTAGCTTAAATATTTTTGTATCATGTTAATTTGGTTAGTTTATTAACTTATTAATGAAATTTTTCTTGTACAAATTTTAACTGCACGGAAAAACTTGAATGGGATAGAGCTTACAACACTATTGTAATGAGAGTTTGGAAAAATCACAATGCAACTAGGTAAGATTGAAATCAAGATAGAATTTTTTAATCTTTTTATTCAATTTTATTATTCATTTAATAATACATAATTCATTTGTATCAAATAGATTGTGTGATTTTTTTGTACGAGGTACAATAGAAAGGCAAATAAATATGTGAAAGAGAGTGAGCTTCCAAGCTGGAAGGAAGTGGTGGTTTCAAAAGATTTCAAACCTCTATACATCTTAAGGGCTGTGTGGGTGGAATATATTCAACTTTTGATGTTCAATCATTTCATGCGACGATAAGACTCCAGTATGGAGAACTAAAACCCGACGTGTTCATGGTTTCGTTACCCTGTACATTGGTGGCTCCGTTCCATTCATTTCGCTTGCAAAGAGAATGGTAAGATTTTTTTAAATTACATCTATTTTTTATCTGTTGTTTCTTATAAATATATTTAACTAACTACACTTTTTGCTTGCAGGATATGGTTCTTGGACGCGAACCAAGCCCAATGGAGATTTTTATGGAAACGTACATGTAGATTAATGACTACCAAAAACGGGTGCAACAACTTGTGGATAGTCAAGCTAAACACTTTGTAGTATGTAGTTTTAAACCATTTTTTCTTAAGTTATTATTTTCTTGAATTTACTGACTTTTTTTTTTAAGATACATATAACCCATTCATATCTCAATCCGGATTTGTGGTTGGAGGCAGGATTGTTTGGTAAACCCGATAGAAATCAAGTGTGTGGTCTCTCTAACACTATGACCAAGTTCTTGTGGATGACCCATAGTGTTTCAACCGTTGGATGCTCTCAATCAGTTCCGAGCAGTTAAACTCTAGAGTTTGAGGTGATTTTAGATTAGCGAGTTAAATATCAGACGACCCATCTTGCTACTGATTATAAATGACTCAATGCTGGGATACCCAAAATCTGTCGATTGGTAATGGAAATAAGATCACATATGGGTGATACATGTGTTCCTTTTTATTCATCCTACGATCTAGGTGAAGACTCACCTCCTCCTCCTCTTCTATTGTCTCTATGCTAGATTAATTGTATTTGAATTTATAAATATTTAAATTTTTAATAAATATTTCAAATTTATATTAATTTAATTTTTTTAATTATTTTTTTTTGTTAATATATTTTTTAAAAATATATGTTTTAAAATTATTATTGAAATGGTTACTTATGAACATAAACTGTCAGTATATATCAGAGAGCTAAAAAACAATTACTGCAAATGTCATTGTCAATGTTTACTTACCAATGGAATAATAAATGGTTTGTTTGGCGTTACATGTCAAATTCACCGATAGACATACTGTCAGGTAAAGTTTTTTGTGGCATGCTTTGTTCGTTAGTAAATCCATCTATAAAATGATTACCGACAAACTCGCTGATGAGAGTTTTTCTGACAGATTATTTTCTTCTATGATCACGTGTGCAAATTTCATTCTGACAAACTGTGAGTATAAATATCGATAGACAATTCCATTGGTAAATCTAAAAATTTGGTAGTGCACCTTATTATCACCCATATAATCATTAAATAAGATGCACTAAATAATAAAATGTTCAAAAACTGTGCAACGGCGACGGCGACGGCGACAACAACAACAACAACAACAACAACAAATGTTTTAAATGGAAAATATTAGCACAACTCAACAATTTAGAATGATTTGTAGGCATAAGTGGAGTGCTGAGGAAATCCAAAACTGTAAAAGAAATAAGGGAGTTTTAATGGCAACAGATTCAACCCAAGATAGTAGTTCAACTAGATAAGGAAACTCTACCAAAAATGGTGAATGAGCATATCTAGAATTCAAATTAAATCAAAATTATCTTTGGTGGTGTTTGAAATATTGCCTATGGATTTCATGCAATACGTTACTATACTTTTATGCTTAAAATGAATTCCTCTATAATAATTTAAGATCATTGTCGAGTGTTTATATTTTTCAGTTTCTTTTTATTCAAACACATCCATCATTTCCAATTTTCCTTCTTGGTGTTAGAGTAAGTGTGAACACATGACACATCCCAACAACTCTGTACAACCATAACTTCATTACCTCTCAATATTGGCAACTTCATTACCCTCAAACGTAGTCCTGTAAATTATCCCATATGACATGAACAAGTCTTGGCTTTTGTAGAAAGCTAAGAGTCTGTCAACCATATTACAAATAAAGATCCTGCCCTCATTAAATACACCATATCGAATTCAAATAACACTATGGATGCATAAATGTTTGCACCAAGATTAATTGAAGTATACATTGTCTGGAGAAAGGTGGATCATTATTTTCATGGGTGGATAATTGGAACACACTCTAAAGAAACACTCAACCTAGTTGTTAGCTTAAACATAGCCTATGTTATTTGGGACGCACTTAAGAATGCATATGCAAAAAATTTACAAGAACATGAATTCACACTTAAACAACAGGTAACATATTTTCATGAAGTAGATAACAAAACTATTTGACAACATACTCGCACCTTTAAAGGTTTATACGTTGGTCTTTTAACTATCGGGAAACCTATCCCAGAAAAAGAAAACATTTTATTCCTTCTCACTAGCCTTAGCCCTCAATTCACCACTACCATGTTGAAGCCACCTAGGTCATCATACTCTGAGCTGGTCTCCTAACTCCAAAGTCTTGATCAGCGACGTAATTGGTTCTTTAATCATGAAAGTGACCCAAACTCATTCACTCCTCAAATGACATTTTATGGACAAAAACAACAACACTTCTAATAATTTCCCTCACGATATCTTGGCAACAAAAAAAATTCATATCAACTAGGAAAGGATTTCAAGCACAAAAACAAAACGAATGAAACAATTCTTATTCTTCTAGCCCTAATCAGGCTCTCAACAAAGACATCATCTACCACCTAGTGAATGTCGTATGACCTATACAAAAAGAGATCTTTATCGTGAAAAAAAATTCTAGTACTATAGCACAATGAGATATATTATAAAAACATGTTAAAAGGTGCCAAAACAACCAACTCAGCATGATGACATACCACAAGCTCTTATAGCCGTCACATTGGACAACACCATCACTAAAGTAGAGTGAATAGACATAGAAGCTTCCAACACATGACAGGAAAGTCAAATATGTTATCTAATATCCACAACTACTTTGGTGTAGATTCAATTCTTATTAGTAATGGATCTTCTTTTCAAATTCCTGGTATTAGAGATTATAGCATTAAGAAAAAATACTTTATATTTTTACAATGTCCTGCTAGTTCCTAACTTAACAAAAAATTTATTTTTGATAGTTAGCTACCAACTTAGTTTCTTGTTAATTATAAATTCTCTAATGTTGACTATTGTATTAAGGAACAACAAACAGGACAATCGGTGATCATAGGGAGGTGTAATCGTGATCTCTATATTTTTCCCACTTTATTGGAGCTCTACTTTTCTCATTGATTCAAATCTGGCTCAACAAACTTTTAGCATCAACTCTTAGAATATCCTTGGCTTTATGCTTTACAATTATTAAAAAAATAAAGGCATGATTAATGTTATAGGAGCTATAAAAAAATAACACATTTGTGATACTTGTCAATTCAGGAAGCTTAGTACATTATTGTTTTCCTAATCTTAACATTTAAGTGCTGGTACATTTTAAAAATATTCATTGTGAGTTATAGGTACCTACTCATATTTTATCATTAGGAAAATTCAAAGATTATGTTTGTTTGCTAAATGACTTTTCTAAGTATATTTGGATCATTCTCTTACAACATAAATCTAATTTTGCAAATGCTTATGTAGCCTTTGAATAATATGTTACCAGATAATTCAACAAACAAATCAAGATTTTTCACTCTAATAGAAAAGGAGAATTCAAAAACTCCATGCTATCATCTTATTTTCTTTCCACTAGTATTATTCATTAGGTATCGTGCCTATATACTCTAAAGGAAACAAGTATGGTTGAAAGGAAAAATAAGATAATATGAGAACTAGGTATGACTATGTTATTTCACAATGGTGCCACTCTATTTTTATGGGTAGAAGCTTTCATTAATGTTATCTACCTTATTAATTGGTTGCATTTGTTTGCACTTAATTTTTAAACTTCATACTTTACACTATATGAAACTTATCCTGATTATACTTCACCTGAAGTACACGGTGACACAAGTTTAATCCAAAATTCATACTTTGCATCTTTGTACGCTCTAATGATAAACGTAAAGGATAGAAAAGTTTATATCCCTTTAGAAAAAAATATTTTATCTCCTGCAATATGGTTTTTAACGAGTTATTTTTTCCTTATAAAGCACTCAAGTCAAAGCATTACTCCTCCTACATCACATGTCATTAACATATTTGATTTATGGTTACCTTATACTCACTTTAATCTTATTGCATAAACTTAGTTGCCAATATTGATACTATCATGTTTGAGTCCTTTACTGGTAGTGCCAATATTCACTCCAGATTCATAAACTTCTATAGGCTCCCTCTCCCTAACTGAAGATACAATTAGTATGGAGCCCAATAGTTTAGGTCTAAACTTGAGTTCGAGATGCAACTGGCACCATTTGAGCATGAGTCACTCTAGCTTGAGTTTGAGATGCAGCTGCCATGACAAAGGCATAAGTTATCTCATCTCAATTCTGAGATGCACAAACAACCCATACATTCTTCATAACCTAAGTCTTAAAATTTAATAAAGTCAACTTCAGTAAGCTTAGTTTGATTAGTTTAATGTTTTGTTTCTTAAATATGGTTTCTTTTGTAGCCTATCAGACCCATCCTTATTCACATTTCATTCTTATTTTTGTATATTTACCTTTCTTTCTTTATATAGATGATATACTTCTTATACAAACCTCTGCTGCTTTAGTTAGAACATTCATTTATCTTCTAAATTTAGAATTTACAATGAAGGACTAGGACCAGTTAATCACTTTTCTAGGATTGAGATATCTCAAACACTTGATGACCTCCATATGTCCTGCTCATATTATGCCCTTACCATTTTTGAACGAGCTAGCATGGTTGATTATAAGCCCATGAGCACCACTTGAAGCAAAGACCAGGATCTCATCAAATGACATTTTATTAGAAGAACCAAGTTACTTTTGAGGACTTGTTGGTGCTTTTCAATATCTAACACTCACACAACTAGATCTTTCATATAGTGTTAACTATGTATGACCTGTATGCTCCTACTATTGTGCATTTAATAATAGTTCATTGAATCTAAAGATATATCAAAGACATTATTAACATGGGCTTACACTTTATTTTGAATACTACATTTGATCTATGTGCTTTTTTATATGCAGATTAGGTAAGTTGTCCCACCATAAGGCATTCCAACACTTGATATTACATATTTTTTTAGAGAAAATCTCATCTTTTGGTGTATAAAGAACCAATATACCATCTCTCAATGCAACATTGAAGTAGAGTATCAAGCCATGGCTAACATTGCAGCCGAACTCACGTGGATGACTTTTATTCTAAAAAATCTTCATATTCTACTTACTTCTCCTCTAATCCTCTAATATGACAACCTTAGTACTTTTTATATGATAGTTAACCTAATGTTTCATGCTCGTAGTAAATATATTAAGTTGAATTATCATTTTATGCTTGAACAAGTTACACTTGGACTTCTCATCACTAAACACATATTTATTATAGATCAAATAGTAGACCTCTTCACTAAATCAATGTCAAAGGCTACTTTAAGTTACTTTCGAACCAAACTTTGCCCCCAAACCTGACAGAGTTTGAGAAAGAGTATTAGCATAACAACTCAACATGATTTATTAGAACAAGTGGAGTGATAAAAAAAATCCAAAACTATCAAATAAATAAGGATGGTTACTTCCATAAATATACCTATATTAGTGGAGAGACATTGTAGGATGGAGTTTTAATGGCAACAAATTCAACCGAAGATGGTAGTTCACTAAGATAAGAAAACTCCAGCAAAAATGGTAAATAAGTATATCTCGGATTTAAATAAAATCATATCACCTTTAGTGGTGTTTGAAATCAGTTAAGATATAAAGCATATCATCGAGAATATTGCCCAAGGATCCTATGCAAATTGTTACTATGTTTTATGTTTAAATACAAATCCTCTATATTATTTTAGGATCATAGGCCTAGTGTTCTTTTTTTTTTTTTTCAATTTCATCTTCTTCAAACATCTTCATCATTCCTAATATTTCTTTTGAAAAAAAGGAAAACTTCCACTACATGAAAACTAGAAAATATCGATAAAATATTCCATCAACATGTAAATACCATTCCATAAGCAATTTATATCATTGACAGATTTACCTACAAAAATACATTATCAAAACAACATTATCAGGATTTGTTTTCCGTTATCATTTCATCAATAATTGGTAATATTGATGGAAATAACAACACAATATTGGTGCCAAAAAAATAAATTGCACTGACCAATTTTTGTCAGTAATTAAGTTACCAAAAAAGTATCCCCTCGCTGATTTTGTTAGTAAAACAATTAATGATAGAATCTCCATTGTTGATTGATATGGTTTAGCTTATGGTTCAACCTTGGGTTACTCATGATGGGGATTCAGTTGGGAGTTTGGTTAGAGGGGAAGACCATTTAGCCAAGTAAATGTTTTTTCTTGGGTTTCAACTTGTATTTGATTTAGCCATGTTGAGTTTTCACCTTGGGATGCATTCAGTTAGATTGGGTTTGTTGGTGTTGATGGGTTCGATCCAATTATGGAGAAGTTAGTTTTGGCTAGATCTGATTTGAGCCTTATGGATGTGTATGGGCTTAGGCTATATGGGGTCCAAAAGTGGTTTGGAGTAATTAGGGTGTTGAGGTCCTTTTCCTATAAGGATTTGTCAAAAATCCTAGCAAAGTTTGAGTTCATGATGGGCGGTTGTAAAGTAGAATCGGAGAGGGATTACCAAGTCTCTATATTAGATAAGAATTTCATATCTAACATGGAAACCAATAGGTGACAACATGTGAGAGTAAATTCCCCTATTTATTTGTCCATTACAGAAATGCTTTCCTTACAATGAGAACAAGAGGCGGTTAGATTTGGTGGACTTTTCTTGTTGTTTTTTTTCCTTTCTCTTGCAGGATTTCTTTACTTTAAAGGGAGATTGTGGAAGGCTTCTAAAAGGGAAGAATTCAATAAATCTTTTTTCTATTTTTGAGAGCATTAATTTGACCAAACAAGGGAAGAACATCAAGCATTCAAGGCAACATATTCCAAATATGGAAAGAGGTCTAAAAGGGGCAACAATCACATATTATTTCTACGCAAGTCAAACCCAACTACAAAAGAAAATTAATCAAGATAGGGACAATTTTGGGGGCTGATTGTTTCCTTGTATTATTCTAAACATTTTACATAGTTTTTATTTTATTGTTTTAAGCATTCTTTGAACCATAATATTTCATTAAGCTTGTGTTAGCTAAAAGCCCAATAGTTTGTAATCCATTATGGATCTGTTAGGGTAAATTATCTTAAGACTATATAATATTTTTCTTGCTACAAATTTTAGCATCCTTCAGATGAATAATATTATTGTGTATTGCTTGAAGCAAACATGTTCTTTGTTATGACAAAGAAGAAAACCTGACGTATCAAGGTATAATTAACCTTGTAGCGTGAATTCATGAATTACAATACCTATGGTTCTTAGCTACATGTTAACTCGGGTCAAGGTTCTCAAAACCTAATTTTTGGCTTTCTTAGGGAAGTATCATCTTCGTTGGGGGTTGCTTGACCATATGATTAAGAAGTCCGCATCATTGATTTTGTTGGTAATACCTAAAAATTATCGATGGAATAGCCAATGAAATTCCAAGATTCGCAACAAAATCTCGACCGCAAATTCCATTGGAAAGTTGTATAACTTTTGAACTATTTTGTAACTTTTCAATGAAATGATGCTTAGCCAATGACATAAATCTCTATCGCAAAAAAATTTCATCAAAAGTTTAGTAAATTCATTTTTTAGTTGTTAATTAAAAGTATTAAAAATAATATAAGTCATAATAAAACCAAAAACTATTAATTTTATTAAACATCAAGATTTTATTAATTTCATTATTCATTCAAAAATAATCTCATAAAAATAAATACATCGCTGCAAAGATGAATGTAGAGGTAAAGAGGGGGAATCCCTGGTCAAAAGATCTGAATTGGGAAGCACTATAATAAAAAGTCATATATTCCATCATTTTTTACCCAATTCTTTCTATTTTCTTCTTCTAATTTGGCTTTCATTTATTCTTCTAATTTAGCTACTCAATCCTTGACCTATTTTAGGACCTTCACTTTAAATTTTAGCATTGACTAACTTAAGCAAGATTATTGTATGTGTAGAGTTGAAGCAGAACGACTCGACCTCATTTCATAAGCCAATACCATAGGCATCCCAGAAACCCAATTCATATCTTGTCCATTAGTTGCTTCAACCTCCAACCATAACCGAGGATTATGAGGAGGATAGGTGCAAGGATTTTCTCCATGTTTTTCAACCATTGTGGTGTTATAAGTTTTTTACCAAAAAAAAATTCAATTATATTTAAAAGAATTCTAAAAATTAAAAGAATTAAAAAAAAACATAGAATGAACATTTTCTCTTTGCTATCTACAAAACTCTTTACCCCTTTTCCCGTATCCCTTTTTTATATGAGTTTTCTCATATAACTCCATTAAAGTAGGCTCGCACCTAAGCAGTTTTTCCTGAAAAATAAATAAATTTTAAAAAAATTCTAACAAATAAAAATTAAATTGAAAATTGAGGAAAAAATAATTTAAAAAGTCTTAGCAAGCATTTTTCATCATTAGCAAATAAAAGTGTTCCACCGGTGTGCTTGTTCATTCAACCATGTATTTGTTTTTCTTGTGGTTTTACAACCCAGATCATGAGCACCTTTTAAAGTTTTTTAATGCCAAAACTTCTTGAAACTTTGCCTAATTACTCTTTATGACAAGATTCGGTTTATACTTTTTCAATACCGTGATGTCATTAGAGCCAACTTTTTTTTACATGTTTGTGGAATCATATCACAAATCACGCAACTTGTTACAGAAAAGTTGTTAAATATAGATAAGATTAGAAAATTTAAGATTATAATTTTAAATATAATTTTTTTATAGCTTGAAACTTACCTAATTGCGTTGTTGTTTTCCCACACTTTCTTGACTACCATCTTGTTTTCCTTGTCCCACCAAAATTTCCCTTGCATTGTCAATTTGTACATTGATTAGTTTTTTAAAATTTAAAATAAACTATATAATAACTAAAGAAATATTAATTTTATCCTATCTTAAACAGTCCCTACCAAGCATTTATTATAGTTATCCATCCAGGATGATCTTGAAGTTGACTCTATTGAAACAATGGTTCCTCGAACAATGATTTTATCACACGTATGATAAAAACAAGTAGCTTCAATATTTGTAAACCTAAAAATAAATTCACACAAAGTCTATCATTTTCATTTAATGTAAATTTTAAAATAACTTAATCAAAATAAATAACTTACATGGATTGGTTGACCTTTTATTTTTCAATAATTATATCAAAATATGGATCTCTTGAAGATGAGATTCCACTTCTACTACCAAAGTGGACGAGCTTTGATTAGTATCGTGTACATTAGATGTGTCTTCATGATCAATACTTATATTAACATCATGATCACTGACATCACCAACACTACTGCTATTTGAACTAGCAGTAGCATTAACGCTTTTAAATGTCTTTAAACTTTTTATTGGAATATCCAAAATATAATACAAGTTAATTCTCAATTTCAATGTAATAAACTCAAACCATTGTCAACACATGAAATACATGTAACTACTCACCCTAGTTCAATGGTAAGGTATATCTCCGAGTGAACTTTCAAGTACCAAAACAAAGGTTTAATTTTAGTCATCCATCTTATAAAGATATATTGATTATTTCATAAGTGCGAGCTCAAATCTTATAACAAAATGGTTTATTTGTTTTTTCTTTCTTATCTTGGAATGCAATCAAATTCAGAACCAAGTAACCACATGCCCTAAAATAGCTATATATATACACTTATTTAAAAGAACAAATTTCCTAACAAACACAAAAAGGATACAACAAAAGGAAAAAACATAATTTACAACCAGCTAGAAGAATTACTACCACCATTATTACCCCTATTTCTCATCACTTCTTAGCTTTATTTCCATTAGCTCTAGTTTTCCTAAAACACTAATATAATCATCTACTCAAAACAACATCGTTATCACCAAGATCACTAGAGCCTTAATGTTACAACCAAATCTACTAGCAAACACAAACCCCAATACACCTACACCATTTTAAAGGTAGTTAATACTGACACTTATATCCTTATAATCTAGCCTTTGAAAACCATAAAACTATCAATCCAACTAACAACACCACTCTTAAACCACAAACATTACCACTTAAACCCCATGGTTGTTGCCTAGAGCATAATATCTGGTGAAACAAGGAAGAAATCTCACCACCCCATCACCATAACCTCAAACTCTACCAACTTCACTACCACACCACTACCCGTCCAAATATCAAAGAATCACCATCTCTAACAAAACCCAAATGTACAACAAAAATGGTTTTTTATCATTACAATTTAAAACTCACAATAAAAAAACCAATAATAAGTAAAACAACAACAATGAACAAACTAACAAAACTTATAATAACGACATAAAAAAACACAATCAAATTCATATTCAAGTAATATAGATAAGAAAAGATTAAAAAAAAGTAAGAATATTACTCACTTGTTTAATAAGAGAAAGGAATAGACAACGACAAGAGATGATGGTGAAAGACAATGATGAGAGACAATGACAAGAGATGATGGTGAGCGGTGGCGACGAGAGGTGGCAGTGAGAGGAGATGGTGAGAGCTCTATCAATTTTGGTATTTTTAAATTTGTTGAATATGAGATGAAATGGTGAGTGTGAAATTGTCAAATTATAACCTAGATTTACTGATATAAATTCCATGAGCAATTCCATCGATATATTAACATGTCAATAAATACTAATGGACTTGCTAATGAAAATTTTATTTTTTTTAATATTTTTAATTTCATCGGCAATGATGTTGCCATTACCCAAACTTACTGTGAGTTTTTTATGAAGTTACACATCTATTAGCAATTCAATTGCCATTTTCTAATCTATATTTTTTGACAAAATTACTTGTTCGTCGCGAATTTTGTCATCATTTCCTAACCCTATTGTAATGTTTTGACAAAATTGCATGTATGTCACTAATCCTGTCGACTTTTCACTAATTGCTTATGGCTTGTTATATACTCTAGCCAACCTAGGTACACAATAGCAAAATACCAAGCAATTTCAAGCCAATAATTGCCCACATTAAAAAAAACTTTTAAAATATATAAAAAAAACATGATGCATTATAAAGTTGCAATAAATGTAAACCCCAAAAAAATTGAAACAAACTTAATAGAATGAATAAATAAATGATAAATTGGCAGGAAATAGTGGGCTTTATTTTGAATGAATGAAATTTTACTAGAAATTATACAGAACTTCGAGAGAGGAAATTTATATGAAAAAAATTAAAATTAAAATAAAAATGAATATATTATTGCGTAAGAAGATGGTCACAAGGACTTAATGGAGTAATTAAAATGGTTCGTGCAAGGAGGGCACAAGAAAATTCAAATTTTTAGTGTAAAACCACATAATAACTAGTTTTACACTAACACGTCTAGCTCTCAATTCAATCGTTGGACTGGACTGAACTTTTATGAGAAGTTACTTGACATATTGTTTTATTTTAGGTTAAAAGTTTAAGGAAATCAAGGATCGAGAAGGTCATATGATAATATAAGGCTAATTAATGTTGTTTATTGTAAATAAGATGATGAGCTGGAAAATTCCAGTAAATTCTTCTTCTTTAAGTCATGGCAAAACATGAAAAAAATAAGAAAATGAAGGAAAAAAATAGAAACTAGAGAGATTTGTCTTGATTGAAATCATGTTTCAAGTTGGGTAGATAAGAGGAGTGATTAAACACAAATAACAAATGCCAGAATTAAGTGAAAGAAAATCATGTGAGAGAGAGGAACTAAAGGGAAAAAGTCACAGCAAAGTGAAGAGGAAGAGGAGGAGTGGAATAAATACAATTGGTTAACTTTCGAAGTTCATTTCCTTATTGGGTAAGGAGTTTCAAACTCATTTATACAAGTTGAATGAAAAGAAATAAATTTAAATGCATGATTCTTAATTTTTTGGAATTATGGTTCTTGAAAGCCAATTTGGGAAAAAACGAAAATTGATGGAGTTGATGTAATTATGATTGGATAGGGCATAAATGACTTAAATCTATGCATAAATTGAAAGAAAATTTCAATGTTCCTTGAAGGGTTAGGGCTGGCCATTTTTTTAGAAAAATGAGGAATAAGGAACATCATGAAAGCTTACGAAGTTGTGTGTGTTTAGTAGAAATTGATGTATTGATGACAAATTAAAAAGGGTTGAAATCAATTTGTCAAGTGGTAATGAATATTTAACGTACTTTGAATTTATGAAATTATATAGGGTTGATAAAAAAATGGTGTATGTGTACGTGTGAAGTTATGGATGATGATTGTAAAGAGTTAAGCTATTGCACATAATGATAATGAATTCTAAATGATTAGAAGATTTAATCCCTAGAAGAAAATTTTTGAATCTAAAGACTAAATTGTTGTGTTTATGTTGATTTTTCATGAATGAAGTATTCTTAAATAATCTCAAGAAATTTACAGAATGAAATGAAGGTTTATTCGAATATGAACGTTTAAGTACAACTCAACATAGAGAAAATCAACAAAATGATACAAAGACATTAAAACAGATGATTATGATGGATAAATAAATTAATTGAATTGGTATTATGATATGTATAAGAAGTATGTCAATATGTGGTAATGATAATTAATTGAAAACTCATCGATGCATAGGAGACCGTTGGGATGAATTAGCAAGCAGGTAGGAACTGCTCAATCAGATTGCAGTTAGGTACTCTGTACCTTGTAGTAATTTTTAAAAAACACTTTCTTCTATTTTATTTGTGAAACTTCACACTTACCCCATAATTATATATCTTTCTACTTTCACTATACTCTTCAATATAAAATACATATCCATTGATTAAAAAAAAAACCCATTATAACATTAGATTTTTCTTTTAGAACCCAAAAATTAGAACTTCAATCTATCAATATTGCCTGCCTTCCATTTTGAAAACCTGGATAAAGTTAATTAACAATCATTAATTATCCTATGAAAAACATAAGTAAATATATTTTTAGGAGATATGAATTATTAAATACTTACATGTGTTTTAAACATGGAAAATTAATCATCTTGTAATTAAAAATTTTGCATTTTAGTAACATTTGGATTTTAGAATAATAATAATTGATGATGTTGTCTATAAAAAAGTTATTGAATTGAGTCTTTATGATAATATAAGCAAAAATAGTTTAAAACTATATAATTGTAAAACTAACATACCGAACAAAAAGTATCAATCATCATAGTTGAATAGTATATAATTATGTGCTTGTTTGAATTTGATGTTTGTTAAGTACCTTTTCCTCACTATATTCTTTGATAATGGCCATTCAAGATAGTAAAATTTTATAAATTCTCATTTGAAGGTAGTTCACCATCATTATCATGATTTAAAACATGGTTAATTTTTGTTCTCAGGTGAGATTCAAAATAATATGAGGTAAACATTAAAACTTCTTCAATAATATAAGCCTCGTATATCGAAGACTTAATATGCACTTTATTTTTAACTTTTATCTTATGATTAAACATGTACCTACATGCAAGTACTTTGAGATGAATAAAAAGATGTTTATAAAAAGATAATAGACAATTACTTATGCTGCATGTAATCTATAACCTTTTGAATAATTACATTTATTTGTATTGTACAAGCCCTCCAACTTTTATCTCATAAGCTAAATGTATCGGTAAATGCTCTATTAAGTCGAAGAATTTGAAAGGGAATATTATTTCAAGTTTATAAATTACCATAATGATGTTAGTTTCAAGTTGTTCCATGTTTGTATGCAACTTGCTAGAACAAATATCTCTAAAACAAAAAATCTAATCCTTGTCACTTCATCACATATCTCTTTTGGCAATAAATCATTGTAAGCATATGGTATTCATGACTCTTCATTCTATACAATATGCATTCTCCTAAATTCATCATTTTAGCTATATTTGAAGTATATCCATCAGGAAGTCACAAACTTTTAAGTCATTCGTAGACAATAAACTATGTATCATTATCTATGGTAAAGGTGGCTTTGGGTTTTGTGATATGTAACCCATCATTAAACGACTTTATATTCTGATAACCACAGTAGAAAGCTAAATCCATTTTAGCTTTCATATTATCCTTTATTTACCATTTCTTGTCCATGATCATATTAAAAATATTGCCAAACAATTTCTTCTCGAGCATGACATTTATATTATGGTGGATGACATCAGTCTTTCAATAAGAAAGATCCTAAAATATACTCCACTTTATTTAATTGTGGGTCACACCAAAACCAGAAAACTTCTATTTACAATAATGAGAACCAAATATAATGCCCTTATACTACGAAACCACATCATACAATTCTTCATAAGACAATACTGGTGGTGCAACATCCTTTTAATCTCCACTTTTTTTTATTGATAATGACATGGCAAGAACATTCATTGGAAATAAAAAAAAAAAAGTTTTACCATCATTCATTAAGGTTAAGGCCTTATTATTTTCCATATAGTATGGACAAGCTAATTTTTCAAGTGTGCTCCAACCTGAGACTATCCCATACATATAAAAATCATTTATGGTCTACATCAATTATGTCTTAATCTAAAAATTATGTTTCTTTGAGACATTATATATCAAAGCCTCGATTGACCATAATTGATTCATCTCATCAATCAATGATTAAAGACAAATACCTATATTCCTACCTAGATTGTAAGAACCAGGTATGACCACAAATAAAAACATTAATTTCAACTTAATACACATCTCTAGGGGCAAGTTGTAAGCTATTAGTATAATTGACGAACAAGTATAGGGTGCAACAAAGGATCCAAATAGGTGAAATCCATCTACACACAAGACAATATGTACATTTCATGGTTCCATTAAAAATTAAGGATATACACTATTAAACTATATACAAGCTTCATTATTGATAGGGTATATACTATGACCCCATCTATCGTATCATATGAATAATATCATTTATATGCTCAGTAGTCTTTAGAGATATAAATAACATTTACATACTATAAGTGATTAAGAAGTATCTTAGTTTTTTGTATGCAACAAGTTTCCTTCCTCTACCACTATTTGATTTATACTAAGCATGCTAATAGATTTTGCACTTGATAAATTTACATATTCATCATAGTATAACATGCAAAAGTTTTGACACTTATTGATTTTTTTGATATCCTAGTTCACAAGGTTTCATCATGGATTTTATAGCTTAGAAATCTCTTTCAGCTCATTCCCTTTAAGTAACATGCTTTTAACCTATTCAATTATGCTATCATAATCAGCCCCACTCAACTCGTAATCTAATTTGATGGTAAACACTCTTGCAATTGTCAAAAATTTATTATGAGTTGTGCATCCATCTTGTAATGGTTCGTTGAAATCTTTCAAAAGTTTAAAAAACTTAATTGCATCTACATTTTATTTTTCATCTAAAGAGATGTTATGTGAACCTTCACTTGAATAATCTTGATTCATTCTCATTACATCTGTCACAATACTCTTATAAGGATTACTATTATCATCTGCAAACTTATATATGTTGTTAGAACTAGAAGTTGAGTCAACCATCATTTCTACTATGGTTTCATGAAGAACATAAGGTTCTCCGTGTGCAAATCAACATAAGTATTTCTCAAATAACTATTTTTTAAATAGATGCATCATCACAATATCTTTATGGTGAAACTTTTTATTCTTACACTTCATTTATAGACATCTAATTTTTCTTGTACTGATATTCTTTGGATTTGAAAGTATGGAATTAATAAAACCCTCAACCTTTTGAAGATAATCTTGCTTATATAACCCTAGGGTGAATCTCAATATATCCAAGGATGATCATTCATTGCTTATGAAACCTATATAGAATAAAATTTATTTTATCAATTCCATAAAAAAATAAATTTCCCTAAATTTCCAATTTAACAATAAAATTGACAAAATATAAGGTACCCATTAAAATAACTCATTTGTTCAATTATAACACACCTAAGTTACAAAATCAAAATCAATTTCATCAAATGACAATAAAATTCAATTTCCCCTCAATCCCAAACAAACCCTAACATACAAATCATACATTAATATAATAAATTTCTCTAGAGAAAACATATAAAACCCGTAAATGTATATGCAAACTATAAATGCTACAAAAAATTTTATTAAATTAACCTAAAACATAAATGAGTTACAAAAAAAAAATAGATGAGTTCCTTACTTTGTGTATCGAAGCTTCATAAAAAATTCAATAATAAATGCTAATACTATTGATAGATGTAGATTAATGTCAATGGATTGGAGTGGCTAGATTTGTAAGAAAATACGAGGTTGCTAGTTTTTTTTTTTTTTTTTTGCATGAAGAAGAAGAAGAAGAATAAAGGGAAATAATTGCAGGTTATAACTTATTTGCATTTGCTGATGGATTTATTTTGTCGACAATTTCATCTATAATAATGACGTGTCAACTTTTTGATAGAATTGTCAACTGTATTTTTATTGATTTTCTATTTTAGTATTATGCCTGCAATCCCAACATAAATTACCTAGGAAATATATTATGTCATTATTTTTGCTGAAAATTACCATCGAAAATTATCCAACACTATTTTTGTTGGAAAATAGTGACAAAATATTCTTTATCAACTTTTATTATTATTATTATTTATTAATTTTCGTATAGTGAATTTCCTGATAGTGCTATGATAGATGGCGTTCCTCCAAAAAGCTAAAGAGCTTAAAACATACCTGTTCCCAGCCCCAAGTAACTAAAATATCTAAAACTTTCAATCTGATCCGGGGAAATTACAACCACACACCCATCCCACATGCCTCTGGGTATAATAAGACATGATTGCTTCTGTCGTTTGTATTTTTTTTATGTGCCGGCATGCCTACCCTTGTCTTCTACTTGTTTAAGTCTCTACCTTAAAAAAATATCCTCGAGTAACATGGGCTCATCATATCTACCCCTATAACTCATTGTGAGTATTTCGTAGCAGCACGGAAGCATGTGAATACGCTTCCAAGAAAATATTGCTTCTGCTGATAGGGAGAAAATTCCTTCAATCTGAAATTCTAACTTCGAGTCACCATATTAGCAGTATCTTAAGTTTTGGTACGTATGAGGGCACAGACAAATCTAGGAGGTGGTCAGGGTTGTCCCCTTCGAGTCACCATATTAACGAGGATCACCGGTTTGAAGCAAGACTTTTCTAAAGGAGTAATGGGTTTTGTCCGCATATATTTGAACTATACAAGGGGACCATTAAGTTGAGTGCACATTCATGTCTGGTAAAAGAAGTGGCAGCATCCAATCCAAGTTTACCCTTGCCATACAAGGCCAAGAAAACATCTCATGTATGCAATGGATGGTATAGCAAATTAGACATAACTCTAAGATCATCAGTGGCACGGGCATCTGCTTCTAAGAGGAAAAGCTAGTAATTAAGAGGAGAGAGGGTTCTGCCAAATTGAAAAGAACAAGGTGCAAATGACTTTATGTAAGAATTTCGAAGACCTTACACTGATGATCAAGTCATACTCTCTCTCGATCGATCATACTCCGTTTGTTTAATATATAGTATTGATAATGGTATAGTTACGACTGGAAACAGACGAGTCATGCCAAGGCTACATGGATATGGATCAAAATCATATAGCAAATGATGACAAAAATGGAAATTCACAAATCTCCAAAGTATATATATTAATCTATTCTCCTCCTGGTCAAATGGTATGTTAATCACCGCACTAACCCCCAGCTTATGTGATTCTTAATATTAATAATGTTAAGTAATATTTATCTACTTTTATTTATTAAGGGTAGAATAGTATTTTCAGTTTAACCTATATATAATTCCTTTGTATTTAGGTTAACTTATGCATTCATAATATACAGATTATTCAGGATTCTAACCTCCTTTTATGTTTCATCCTAATTACTTTAACATGGTATCAGAGCCTAGTTGATCGAACCCTTGGCTTGTTAATTTTATGGAACTCGCTGCCCTAGTAATAATCATGTTCACCAATGTCAGAGCCACTGGTCGTATCAAAATCGTTATCATCATTCACTTCATTCCCTGTAGGATGTTCCAGCACGCTCAATGCATTCCTTTGAAGCTTAACTTCAGATTCATTTTTCAAAACATCAGACATGAGTTGCTTAACCTATTAAAAGATGGAGGATGAAGATCAGGTTTTGTGCTTGTGGCTGAAGAATTAATATCTGAAACTTTATTTTAGATTCTTCAGCTTTTGCAATTTGGTATTTCTGTTCTGTCTCTGTAATTGTTTCGGTATTTCATCTTCTCTTCGGTTTCTGCAATTTGGTATCAGCTGCTGCAATTTGGTATTTCTGTTCTGTCTTTGCAATTATTTTGGTATTTCATCTTCTCTTCAGTTTCTGTAATTTGGTATCAGCTTCTACAATTTGGTATTTCCGTTCTGTCTCTGCAATTGTTTTGGTATTTCTTCTCTTCAGTTTCTGCAATTTAGTATTTGAGTTAAGTTTCTGAAAAAAAAAGGGAGTTGTCTTCTGCTTCTGCAAAATCTGGTATTTCGACTTTCCTTCAACTTCTGCAATTTGGTATTTTTGTCTATCTCTGCAATTTTTTTGGTATTTCTTCTTCTCTTCAGTTTCTGCAATTTGGTATTTGCGTTCAGTTTCTGCAAAAAAAAAATTTGGAGTGATATTTTGTCTTCCACTTCTGCAAAATCTGGTATTTCGACTGTCCTTCAGCTTCTGCAATATGGTATTTCTGTCTGTCTCTGCAATTGTTTTGGTATTTCATCTTCTCTTCAGTTTTTACAATTTGGTATCAGCTTCTGCAATTTGGTATTTCTGTCTTGTCTCTGCAATTATTTTGGTATTTTGTCTTCTCTTCAGTTTCTACAATTTGGTATTTGAGTTAAGTTTCTGCAAAAAAAAAAATTGGAGTGATATTTTGTCTTTCGTTTCTGTAAAATCTGGTATTTCAACTTTCCTTCAGCTTTTGTCACGGCATTTACTACCAAAGAGATTGTTTGGTTACTTGGTTACTTGCCGATATAAGAGTTTTCTTTTCTCATCCTACTCCTATGAATTGTGACAACCAGAGTTCTATTCAGATTGCTCACAACTCGGTTTTTATGAGCGAACTAAGCACATTAAGATTGATTGTCATCTTACTCGTCATCATCTCAAGTATGGCACCATTACTTTGCCTTTTGTTCATTCTTCCTTGCAGATTGCAGATTTCTTTACCAAGACGCATTCCATGTCTCGTTTTTGTTTTCTAGTTGGCAAACTCTCGATGCTTGTAGATGTCGCATCGTGAATTTGAGGGGAGATGTTAAGTAATATTTATCTAGTTTTATTTATTAAGGGTAGAATAGTATTTTCAGTTTAACCTATATATAATTCCTTTGTATTTAGGTTAACTTATGCATTCATAATATACAGATTATTCAGAATTCTAGTCTCCTTTTATGTTTCATCTTAATTACTTTAACAAATAATTCAAGATGTTATAACTTTTTCTCTTTATAAAGCCTGTGATGCTTCTTTAAACTAATACTAAGAGGTGTTTTAACAAGACAATTACTCGTCAAGTCTTCCGATTCAACAGATTAATGAGAGAAGAAGAGAGAGTAGAGGTTATCAATAGATCAGCAACCAGTGGTGAAAGCCAAGCTGCACACCACAGCCAGATCTTTGTAAACTGGACCTCATGATTTGTTGAATGGTCATCTACGTACGTACGTAGGAGAAAAAGAACAAAATAAATCAAGTGGGGGGGAAAAGGACAGAAGAAGTGATGGCATCTACGAGTAGGAAAACGAGGGACAAGCTGAGATGTTCGATTGTTTTTCTGATGGGTATGTATATTGGAATAAGCACGCGTTGTAGCCTATTTGTGGCGCAAACCCTAAGATTGAGGGATCCACGCTCTATCTTCATTTGCTTTCTTTCTTTACTGGCACAGTCCTTGTCATCGCCGACACGACAACCCCTCGCCTTCCCCATGGAAAGAGAGATTCTCTCTCTCTAATTCTCAATTTATTACTATCTGCAACTCTATTTTGTTTATAGGTTGACCAATTCCAAAATACAGAAAAAAAAAAAAAACTCTTTGTTTGTTTATTATGTAGTTCAAAATAAATAAAAACAGTTCAGAAGAAACTGTTGAGATTTTGTCCCTACTTTCATTTTTCTTTTTTCTTTTCTAAGCATGGAGACTAAATCTACCTCTTCATGATAAATGCATTTCTCATAATTTAGACTGAAATCTGATTAATGGTTAAGGAAAGAACATGTCATTTTAACCATTTTTTCAATCCTCCTATTTTTATGTGTTTTTTAGCCTTTTATCGTGTTTTAGACCTAGTTTGGGGTTGCGGTGCAACCCATTTTTTTATTAAATTTTTTATTTTAAAATAATTTTTTTAGTATTTTTAGATCATTCTGACATGCTGATATCAAAAATAAATTTTAAAAGATAAAAAATATATATTATTTTAATGCATTTACAAACGAAAAACACTTTGAAAAACAACTTCTACTACATTTTCAAACACCTCCTTAATGATATTCATTCACTTTTATATGAGGTTGGAGTCTTGTCCACAAAATATATATAAAAATGCATATTAAAAAATGACATTTAGAACCTAAAAATATAAGTTTGTTCTCTTTGGATGCATAGTTTTTTATTCTATACTTGCACTTGGTTCATAAGTGATGTAGTCGGATCACTTGAATTTGAAGGTTTTGGGTAGTCAGATGAAGATTTGCATACATAAATTATATTTATGGCATGGACTAGTGAGACATGGTTAAGTTCAAGAAAAGGTTTGGTCGCACTAGACTAACATAACGGCTAAAACATACCATAATTTTTTATCTAATCATTGGATTAGGTTCAAAGTTTTATAAGAGATTTTCAAAGCACAATTCTTTATCAATCCGCTACATAGAATCCTTGAAATTAGACTCAAAAGATCTTGTTTGAGCCAATTTTCCTAAATTTCTTTTTTATTTTTTAATTTTATGTTATTTTTTTATGTTTTAGGATTATGATTCTAATATTAAGCAAAGGTCGGTTTTCTAGCTATTAAAAGCATTGTAAACCTTTTTAAGAGGCTAGCTTTATTTAATTTATTTTCAAATAAAAAAATGATGAATTTATTTTGTTTATCGAGTCTATTATCATTTTTGCTCAAATCATCTCTCGTCTCCGTGATACCGATGCTAGCTCATCTTCAATGTCAAGGTAATCTATTTATCCATGGGCTTTTCTAAAGTGCTTCTTCGTTTTCATTTATCATGTATATGTGAAGATTTTTCTTTGATCATCTACTGAATTTAGTAGTACTAATTTCAAATGCAAAAGTTTCTAGCATAATCTCATTACATATCCTTACAATTCTAGGTTGTAAATAGCTTGCAGATTGTACCAAATCATTGTCTTCTCCAGTATTGCTTGTAATTAAGTTGCAAGCAGCTTGTAGATTGTGTCAAACCATTGTTTTCTCTCTTAATGTCGTTTGCTGATTCCTGTATATCATCCTGGTTGGAGAGAAGTAGTTAGTTCCTGCCATGATCATAGCTTTT
>Ga0325410_1001967_pt1 | contig 22964 bp, 17 predicted proteins | sample PopdelMetagenome_16_FD_206182 | JGI IMG/M metagenome (GOLD analysis project Ga0325410, IMG submission 206182) | Populus deltoides microbial communities from Bellville, Georgia, United States - Xylem-PdIQD-R3 | ecosystem: Host-associated > Plants > Phyllosphere > Stem > Wood/Secondary xylem...
AATACTTACCGCGACCCTTTTGCTTTGATGGCCATAAATGGATCTTCCTCATCACAAAGCGTTGCCAATCCAAAGTCAGACAACTTGGCCGTGAGAGAGTTATCAAGCATAATATTACTAGGTTTTATGTTTCCATGAACAATCTTGAACCTTTTCTCTTCATGTAAATACTTCAAACCTCTTGCTATTCCCAGACAGATATCAAATCTAGCTCTCCAATCAAGTTTTGTCGTGGAATTTGGTTCTACAAATCAAGATTATTGATATTAAGTTATTGATACTTGCAAGTACACTATCCTTGTACTAACAGAAGATTTAAATATACAATTAGAAGCTCTCACAAACATTAAGTGAGGGAATTCTATTTACTCCTGTGTTTTAGTTCTCAACAATTATATGAATTTCACAAGGCAATGCATTAGGTGAAAATTAAGATAAAACTTGTGAACCCAAAGAGCAGGATGAAAATTGGGTGATGGCAGTATTACCAAACAACGCATGGTGAAGGGAGCCTTTATGCATGTAGCCATATACTAGCAGATGCAGGTCTTTATTTGAATAGCCATCCAACAATTGAACAAGATTCTCATGATGCAAAGATTTCAGGTTGAAGATTTCCCTTTGTAATTCATCTTTTCCTTGTTGCTTTGAATGAGGAGAAATCTTCTTCACTGCTAATTTTATCTCATTCGGCAATTCAGCCTGTATACACGTGAAATCAATTTACCAGAACTTTGAGAGAAAAAAGTGCATGTTGAAGAACAAATGTTTCAGAAAAGAAAATCTGACCTTGTATACTATTCCAAAGCGTCCCCTGCCAATCTCCATTTTGGGGCTGAATTTTCGAGTAGCATCGATTATTTGTTTGAGGGTGAAAGATTTTCCTTGGACCTCAATGGTTATTTCTATTTGAAGAAAACATCAAAGTAAGAATTCTTAAGGTAGTGTGGTGCATAATGATTTTAGATTAGCATGGAGAGGTACCATCCAACTCGCTTTTCCGCAGCCAGCCCATTTTCCACATGAAAGCCAACAGAAGTAGAGGAGCAAATACTGAACCTGCAGTAATCCCTGCAATTTGTGAAGGAGATAGTCCCGTGCCAACTTTGAAGTCTGGATACAAATAGTGGAAGACAGAAAGAAAAAATTATTTATCCAGATAAAGGGTAGCAGAAATCCTTGCTCAACAAAATTAAGAGCACGCAATTCTTACTTGCAGTTACGGAAATGCCTGACACAAGGGGTCCATTCAGAGACAGGGCAGCAGTTCTTGAATAGGAAATACCTGGCACCTGGAAAGTTCCTTTGCCAGCCCAGAAAAAGTGGATATTCAATAGATGATCATCTCCTACATATGCTGTGAAACTTTCAGTCCATGTCTTACTGGTGCCGGTGGCCATTTCTTTTATGTTGAAATTTTTTAGTTCTCTCTTCCCCTGTATCCAAAAGTGGATGTTGAATGATGGGAATTTTTGAAAGAAGTGCAGAAAAATATAGCGGTTACCTGTATATATACATCAAAAACACGTTTCCCTAAATTCGAATAATCTTCATCAGTTTGGTAAACAGTTTCAGCGAAGTAAAGTTTCACAGTGTAATTTCCTTTAAATAAACAGAAGCCGTAATATGTCAGAGAAAGAGGGCAGAGGCGACTTGAATTGTATAACTGTGTCCCAGCCGGATCACAAACTCCACATTCCACGTTTTTTATGTAATCACTGGAATCGTAAGTTTTCGATTCGAAGTCTCCAGAACAAGAATAAGCCCAATTTTTTCTTCGAGCTAAATGGTAATTTAATGTTGTACTGTCTGCTTCAAACACTTTCCCATCAACTTCTGTCTCTCCTCCTCCACAATTTATATATAAGGAATCGTCTGCAAAAAATGATAATCAGTACAGAAAATCTGTCCTGCGCAAAATTAAGAGCTTCTTAATTGAACTTACACTTTGGTTTTCGCCGACATTTTTCTATCAAATCACGTATAGAATTCCTAGAAATAGCAAACAAAATCGGTAAGAAATAACTCATGATCATTTGTTCTAAATTAATGACACCATATGGAGGATAATATTATCATACCTGTTCGGTTGACTGCTTGAGTAGGAACAACATGCAAGCAGTTGGTGCACATGATACAAAATGATTAGAAGTTGGGATTTCATAGACAATAATATTCTTGCAAGTGAAAAAAAAGGAAGAAGAAAATGAAGTAGCCGTTATTACATGTTCAGCTTTCCTTCTCCTTTCTTCGGACCATCATCAAAATTATTATATGACAAGTCCCTGCAACATTATTGTTTACATATCAAGATTTTATTGAGGAAATCTACAAAAGGGAAAACAACCCATCTGAGCAAAGAGCACAAAGCCATAACATACGCCGTGTCCTCAATTTTATGAGGAAGCCAGGGAGGTACTGTGCCACTAAGCATATTTGTTGTGAGAAACCTGAACAAAACAAACCAATATGAAAACCATCACTTGTTTTTTAATAGAGTGGCAAAACGAACTTATTATAAGATGGATTGATCGAGTTCTTTTGCATACATCTTAGTTAAATTCAGGTTTTTCATGGAATCTGGTATTCCACCCGTTAAGTTGTTAAAGCTCAAGTCTCTGCAGGATCAAAAAAATGAAAGCAGTTAATCGTTATCTTTAATAATTTCATAAAAAAATAATGGAAAGTTTAGTTTGATTTGATTTGTTTTTAGTTTTTAGGTTAAAATATTCAAGCTCGCTATTGACATTTTTTTTATTTTTATTTTTTGACAACTTGAATAAAGTGGGAAATTCTAAAATGAGAACGAAGTGTATGGGAAAGGTTCTTCTTTTACTGGATCACACCACACATGAGAGTAGTTTTTTATATACAAGTTTTTTACAACAGGATTAAGTTGATAATCAAAGGGCCATCGGATCATCCTTTTAAAAGCTTTTTAATCTTCAATGATAATCAAAGGGCCATCGGATCATCCTTTTAATCAAATTAGATTTATAAGCTTATTAATCAAAAAACAATCTATCAAACAAATCTTAGACGAACTATTTTCAACAGCATACAATTTGTTTACTTTAAAAATTGGCTCATTAAGTAACCTAAAGGCCCTAAACAAATTAAGTAGCCATGAAAGAACTACAAATCCTTTACAAAAGAGGAAATGAAACTTACAGGTATGTTAACGATGACCAATTACCAATGTACGGGGGGATTTGACCACTTATCGAGCAATTCCTTATCATCCTACACAAACCATTGAAGAAGTTGGTGTTTGGATTTATCCAATGCATCCATATCATTAAGAGTCACGTACATAACATTGTGACTTCATGATTCTGTTATGCCAACATCCAGGATAATTTACTATAGCTCATAAAAAAAACTCGAGATCATACAACTAGTCTTCACAGCATGTAATAGCTCATAAAAAAAACTCAAGATCATATAAAGAAAAATAGGCCTAAAAATATATTTATGTAAAAGATCGGTCATAATCCAAATTCTACAACAATAACGCTCCCAGACAAATATAATTCTAAGTGTATATTGTTTTAATTATTCAATTTGAATTTATATTGTTGCTATCTAATTTTTGATCTAATACTTTAAAAAAAACAAAAAAAAAAACAAGAAAACAATAAAAACTCGAAAAAATATGTTCCTGATGTATTTATATTCTTTTAGCATTTTTAATCTTGTCTCAAAATAATTTAAATTTTCAAAGTAAATTTGTAATTAAATTATTGTAAGCAATTTTAATTTTTGTTACATTGGAAACTTGAAACTGGGAGTGGGTGGGGAGTGTGTGTTTGTGGGTATTTTCTTTTATGTTTTTTGAATGTTAAAAAACAAAAAGAATTAAATATTTTTTTTAATTTGCATATGATAAAATCGTATCTATTTCATATGAAATTTCAAAAATATATTTTGGCATGTATTTTGGGGTTTAATAACTAAGTTTTATTAATTAAAGCCTTGATAATTATTTATGTGATTTTGGAGTGTGAGCTTTAAAGAAAAGCAAAGGAAGGAAAAACTCACAGGTATCTTATTCTCGTCATGCTTGCATTTTTTGGGAAAGGGAAACCGGCCGAGCTTCTTACGTCACTAACATACCTGGAAGAAAAACCATCCAGAATAAAACATGCATTTATTTTTCAACCCGGTTAAAATTATAGAACACTTACAAGTATTGGAGATTTGACATGTTCAAAAGAAGTTCAAGAGGAAGCTCTCCTTCAAAATCATTCCCGGAGAGGGACCTGTCATCAGTACACAAAAACACAAATTATTGAATGATTTTCATCGATCGTCGAAAGTTTCTCAATCAAATAATATTACAGAAAGTACAAGTAATTTCTTACAGGTAATAGACTTGAGTCCAATTCGCAATGAACCATGGTATTTGACCAGTCAAACGGTTCCCAGCTACGCTGCTGCAGCCATAGTTAGTTGCTTTTCCTTGGAACAATAATTAAACAGATTGTTGGTTGAAATAACATGATGAGTTGCACTTACAACCACTCCAATTCCGAAGTAAAATTGGCGTAATTTCCCGGCAGTTGTCCACTCAATTTGTTGGAGTTCAAGTCTCTACAACAACAAATCAAAAGGATTGTAATCCACCCTTTTTCTGTTTTATTTCTCCTCTTACTATCTTCCGTGGTTTTACAAGGTGGTATGATATTATTATTCTTCTTTTTGAAACTTACAAAACATATAGAGATCTCAATCTTCCAAGTTCTGGTGGAAGCTGACCAGTGAGTTCATTGAAGCTCGAGAACCTAAGTAAATAAGAGATAAGAACCAAACAAAACTCAATAAGTTAAAAGGAAATTCAAGGAGAACGAAAGAGCGAGCTAGCGAGTTTCTATACATCACTCGGAGATGAGAGAGGTTGCCCAATTCTTTAGGGATTTGATCTGATAACATATTATACGACAAACTCCTGAAAACACCCGCAAGAATAAGAACACAAAACTTGCATCGATTAGCAATAGAAAAAGAATTTAATTCACATTATATGATACTGAAAAAACTGTGATTGGATGACACGTACATATATTCGAGGGGACGACAAATTCCCCAAAGATGAAGGTATGGAGCCATTGAGGAAGTTTCGCGAGAGACGGCTATGCATATGTATTACCATATAAATTCATTATTACTCAAATAAGAACCAATAATTTAAATTTTATGAAGATACACTAAGAGCTGAAATTAGTTATTATATATGATCCAAAAGCTAAGAAGCTCTTTGCTCATAACCATGCAGACAGCCAAACAAGGCTTTTATCCAAATTACATAAGAGAAATGAACCAAACAGAACTCAGAAGTTAATTTTTGTTACCATCAACACCTTGACATGAACATTTATAAGTATCAAGTCCCCAAACGGCTTGCCCTTATTTTCATTTCTAACAAAACTAATTTTACTTGAAAATGTTTCACCAAAAATACTATTAAAAATCGTAATTATTACAACTACAAGTTTAATCTATCAATTGTCTATTCAGTAACTTCTTCTTATAATGAAGTAAATATATGAGTTCTTAACTCAAATTTTCACCATTATAATATAATTATGTAGTCCTAACCACTTTATTCTCCGAATGAAAATGAAATTTTAACTATTGGGTTTTTGGAACTTATCGATGGAATCTAAGTATTTAATGGAATATAATTTAAAAGAAGTGATTTTAGGAAAAAAAATGTTAGATTTGTGTGTGTGTGTATATTCTGACAATGCATGCTGAGACTATAATTTCACAGAAGTTATTAATTGTATGCTTTTTTTCTTACCATTATATATTATTTTTTAAAAGAACAGCAATGGTATAAAATCAACCCCAAATATCCAAGATGTTCTCCTATAATTCATATAATGGATAGTTTTGGTTAGTGCCATTTGTTTTTTTTTTTAAAAAAAAATTGATGATGGATAGTTTGGTTTTAACTATATTAGAAATAATAAATTTAGTTTTGAAGCATGAAATCTAAATACTTGATTAGAAAGAAAATGAGAATCTTTAAAAATTGGACATGGAATGTTTCTGAAAAAAAGTCAATATTAATAAAATACATATAAACACCCACAGGAATAAGAGCACAAAACTTGCATCAGCAATGGAAAAGGAATTAAGGAATTTATTTGACACTGAAGATGATACTTACATTAACTATATGATACTGAAGAGACTGTGATTACATGATACTTACAGATATTCGAGGGACGGCAAATTCCCCAAGGATGGAGGTATGGAGCCATTGAGAAAGTTTGTGGAGAGATCGCTATGCATATGGGAAGTGGGAAGCCATTCACAGTAAATTAATGGAAATATAACAAAAAATTATAAACATTAAATGATGAATCAATGCAGATTTCTTTACCAGCTCCCTTGTTTCTAGAGGACACTTTTTTTTTTTTTTCCGAACACACATCTAAATTATACTTGTAATATACTTTTTCCTCTTTAATGAAACAATAGAAAAAAAAATACTCATATTTAATTTAACATATCTACATATATTAATATTAATGAATCAATACAGATTTCTTTGCCAGCTCCCTTGTTTCTAGAGGGCACTTATTATTTTTATTTTTTTTACTTTTTCAAGCACACATCTAAATTATACTTGTAATATATTTTTACTCTTTAATGAAAATAAAAATAAAAATTATACTCATATTTAATTTAACATATCTACATATATGTTAAATTAAAGATTAAAATATTATAAAATTATTTGAGATAATTAATTTGAGATGAAAAGATACATACATACATACATACATACATGATTTTTTAATTAACAATTGAAATTAATTATTTTAAATAAATACTTTAATTTAATAAATTTATTAATTAATGATCAACATCTAATGTATTTTTTTATGCAATACGACCTTGGATTACATCGAATACACCCATGGATCACAATTTTGAGATTGCCTTTACAGACTCGATCCAATTTAATTGCTGGTATAAAGCATTCATGGGAATGCTTTGCTTTCATTGCTGGTATATATAGTCGAAGCTAAATAACTACAGCCCAAAGACCGAATATCCGAGGCAGAAGCTAAATACATCAATTATAGGGATTCTTGAATCGAGTTACATAGAATATCTTCTTTTTTTTGTTTTAAATATTGTAGTATTTTTAAAATAAAGAATATTTTTGGACAAATCACTGCAACAAAATAAACTGCAGTAGTAGTATATGACCATGGTACTGGATCACTTACAGAGAGGTGAGTGAAGACAAGTTCCCCATGGTGACAGGGATGCTACCATAAAGTTGATTGTTGGAAAAATCACTGTTATGGTAACAGGATTGTTATCAATTAGTTGAGGTCAGCATAATTTTCGAATTATTATCATCACATGTCATATGTTACTCACATTTTTTCTAGGAAAACGAGACTAGTCAAGGCTTCAGCGCGGATTCGTCCGGTTAATTCGCGGTTTGAGAGTTCTCTACCACCCAAAAATGGCGTCAACATAGAAACCAGTGAGTTTTAAAGAGGACGCATTCCCTTATAAAAATAAAAGAGAATTGGATGAAGTTGATGAGGAACTTACAGGCCGGTGACGTGACAAACTGTGCTGTTGTTGTCAGAAGTGCAATTTCCGCATTTGATGCCTTGAATATCAGAGGAACAAAACGAGCTTAGTAGCGAAAACCACCCTAACGTGGCCATCAAGGATTGCAAAGCCCTTTCTGCCAAACGTTTTAAACAAAGAAACACATATTTTGTTTAGCAAAATCCAAACAGGTAGCGCATACATTCATGATCAAAACCATATATTTTTAGCATAGTATATATCACCACAACCAGGCCTAGCTACCTCTAGCTAGCTAGCTTCGAATCCGAACTAATTAAGAGAAAAAAAAACGTGTACTAATTTTATGGATGTGTCACTTGACTCCATATAATTCAATTTTGAAAATCCATCTAGATTTCCATACCACCTCCCTTGTTTCTAAAATCCTCATAAAAATCACTGCATCCTTAACCAATCACTTCACTTGATAGTTATAGGAAAAGATGGAGAAGCAGAAAATATCTAAGATATGCAGTACGTAGGCTAGCAAGATAAAACTAAAGCACTACGGAACTCTCTGCCAGGCTGTGGAAGCACTAGAGAGTGCAAATGGAAGAGAGAAATAGCAGTAAGGTTGGTTATTTTTTTATCCGCCACAGCTTCCCAAGTTGAGCAGAGCCTCACACCCAACATTCCATTCTTCTTCGGAGCAATGTTTAAGCATAAGGTTGGTTATTAGCAAGGCTCTTCATTGTTTGGGTCACAAAGATTAATACCCTTCATTCCAGCTCAAGTACTGTTCTCTCTTCTTTCTCTTGTTAGCTTGGATCAGTTTCTTGCAAACATGAGTGAGTTTATAGTCTAAACAGTTAATTGAGTTTATATTCTTGAAAACAAATTTTCTTCCTTTTATGTATATAGTAGGAAAAGGATATATATATATATATATATATATATATATATATATATATGCAGATGGAAAAGTATATCGTGCGTGTGTACCTTCATCTGCAGGCAACGTGGCGTTTCTGCTTGGAATATATACACCTGTTGGTTGACAGGCTACATAGCCAAATTGACAAAGAAGAAGAACGGCAAGAGAGGAAACAAGCTTAGGAAAGAGCTTATTAAGATAAAGCTTAGCCATTACTTTAGCTTGCAATGCGCTTCCCTTGAGACGACATACATTCTTAATTTATAAAGATATTGTTTTACCGTTCAAACTGTTATTAACTCTGAATCAATTACCTCACATTACCAAATGGTCCCTGTCCAAATATCAAAATACCCGACAAAAGTAACTTGCAATATTATGCATGGAGGCCTAACAATTTTGGTTCAAGTAAATTGCAAAATGATCCAAAGCAGCATTTTTTTTAATTGTGACAAACAACGGTGTAAAATTTGCATATTTGAATTCAATTCAATGTCTAAGATTTGAATTCATTCATGCATAATGAACGGTAATTATTCGAATATAATATATAATTATGAATTATTAATTTGAATTGAAGAGAAGATCTAATTTGTGACTCAAATGTACGGTACAAAATTTTACAAACATGATGGCCATTGATGGATTTTGAGCAAAAGCTCTGATAACACTTACTCAGATTTACAAGCAACATTGATGGAAAGGAAAACAAAATGCTGACCTTTCATTATAAAAACAAATACAACAATTATGCAAAAATGAATTTGAAACTACATTGTTGTTTACAAGCGACATTGATGGACATCTTGTTGTCAAAAAATAAATAGTGATCTGGATAAGTGAACCTAATGTAAATTTAGATTAGATGTTTGTTTAGTTTAACTGCAAGTAAAGCATGTAATAGTAATCTGGATACTAAACCTAAGATTTCACTTTAAGGATTTATTGCTCATTAGTCTTTAAAAATTCTAACAACACTACCTTAATTAATTCCATTACATATCAATATTATCCAAAAATAAAAACCTTAAATGTATTTATTAACCATTTAAAACAAATTTCTAACCATGTCTCACATGAATGAAACCGGTATATAAAAACATGAAGATTCGTAGAGAATTAATTATTTAGCTTTGAACTTTTTTTAGTAAAATATTATTGGATTTACTCGACTATATAGTGAATACAAAATCTTTAACTATTTAGCCTTTAATGTAATCAAAAACTATAGTACTCATATAGTTTTCTATCTAAATATATATTTCATTTGGTTTTCACAGTTTTGTTTATTTTGGTCTTAAACAACTTTAGGATTCATGAGTACTTTTGATAATTAAATATTTTTAAAATTCTCAAAGAAATGACCATATTTCTCACTTAAATAAGTGATCTTTCATTAAGATTATTCTATTATATTCCTCTTGGTATTTCAATCAAATGAAAATCTTTGGGATTGTTCCATGTAAACCTCTTTGACAATGTCACCATTCAAGAAAACTAATTTTATAATCATTTTGTCGCACGTGTGCGGCGTCGCGGCGATCATCCACCCCTCAAGGAAAATAAAATGTCTATCTAAATGACAAATATGAAGAGATAAAGAATTCTGGTCTCTTATCAGTAAAATATGGACTGAGAGTCGCCACCTAGTATTCTGGTCACTAGGAACCCTAACTGGTCTCAGAGATCGGGTACGGAGACTGGTTGCGTAAAGGGAAGGTATTGGCACCCCAACTACGCCCTACCTAAGGTAAGCTACATTGTTTTATTTGTCTGATCAAAATCTAAGGTTTTGTTGCGTTTTCTAGTCGTTGGTCCTGTTTGTCTAAATTTCAAGAAAAGCCCTCCTTAATAAGGAGATTCTTATCTTAATAGGGTAAAACATAACTGTTCTAGCATTCAAAAAAAAAAAGAATTTAATATCCGAAAGACGTATTATGTGTAATGTCATACCCTGGATACTAAAAGATAAACTAAATAAAATTTTTGTTGTTTTTGAAATTTTGGTCAATGTTCTCTTGACTTTAATAAACTGGTTATTAAAGACAAAATGCATGCTAAAACATTTTTTGCTGGTGTACGACAAACACAATATGATTTTTTTAGTTTTGAGACAATTGGCCGTATGCACAAAAACATTTTTTTTTCAATTTTTTTTGTATTTTTGGAAGTTTTGACGAAAACCGGGTATTTTAATACTGGATTCGTATTTTTTCAAAATGACAAAAAACAAACTGAGATTAAACAAAACAACGTAAAACAATACACGAGGGGAAATCACAAATATTGAAAAATATTTGTTCTTTTATTTTTTTTTTGAAATGGGCTAAACCCGGCCCAGATCAGTGGGCTAGGCCTGACCCGGCCCAAAACCAAATGAGCTGGTTACTGTGCACAAACATAGTAACCAGCCCCCCCACCATTTGCTGCAGAACGTGAATTATTCACGTTCTGCATGCAAATGCAGGGAGGGGTTGAGCAAGAGGAAACAAAATGGGGCAGTAGGAGGTTACCTGGGGTGGCGTCGAGGCGGTGCTGCTAGCGGCGGCGGTGTTGTTGTTGCGGTGGAGGGACTGTGGTGGCTGGCAAAGCTTCTCCTTCCTCTTCCTCTCCCTCCTCTGTTTTTTTTTTTCGTTTTCTTTCCCTTTTGCTCCTTTTTCCTCTCTCGGTTCTCTCCTTTCTTGTGTTCTCTCGTCTCTCTCTTTTTCTCCCTTTGTTCTGCTCCCACTCGTGCCCCCTCTTGTTGTCTTTTTTTTCTTTTTTTCCCCTCATCTCCCCTGTATTTATAGGTGAAAAACAGGGGGGAGAGAGAGACCGGGGTGGCCACTGTGCTGCCGCCCCGAACCGCCCAAGGGGTACGTCCCCTCCATTCTTCCACCACGTGGCAAGCAAGTGGGTTGTGTCGGCATCTTTTTGAGCCCTCGGGGGAAGAGAAGACGGTGAGAAATAGGGGAGAAAAGTCTTCTTCTTCCCTTGTTCTCTGTGCATCCAGTGGAAGAAGAAGACATATGGTGCCGTTCAAAACGACATTGTTTTTGCTTCTTCTCTTCTTTTTTTTAATGAATAGTGTATGAAACGACGTCGTTTCATTTAAAAGGAAAATGCGGCAAAAACGTGTCAGAGTTCACATTGGTCCTCAATTTGTGATTTGTTCAATCGAGTCCTAAATTGCAATTTTGATTTAAAAATCAATGCAATTGCATCCCTGCCAAAAATTAAACAGCGGCCCTGAAGTTGACTGCCTTTTTCAGTTTGGTTCTTGGTCTTGAATTAGTGCAATTTGACCCTCAATTGAGCAATAAACTTCTAATTTCTTCAATTTGACCCCCGATCCGGTTTTAATTACAGCCCCTCTATTTACGCACCTTTTCTAGTTTGATCATTGGTTTCGGATTTCTTCAATTAAGTCCCTAATTAGCCATCAAACTTCAATATTTATGCAATCAAGCCCCTGATTTGACCAAATTAACTCTAAAAATTATAATTCGACCCTAGAACTTTAATTTCTTCCAATTAAAGCCCAAATTAACTCCAAAATCAATTTTTCTTGCAATCAAACCCTCCATAAATTCAATCAAACCTTTAATAAAATTTAATTGAGTCCATAAACATCTGATTTTGAACTTTTCTTCCTCAAATTGAATTTTCTTTGTCAACAAGGCTCTCATCAGTCAACAAAATACTGTCAAATTTTAATCTTTGTATTTTTTGAACCTCCTCAACCAATTGTAACCATTTTTATGGCGTTATGGCATCCTCTTTTCGCTGTTATATTTTTTGATAATATTTTTTTGATTTTTTTGTAATTTATTTTTTTTTGAAGAGAGAAAAAATGTGAATTGGAGAATAATCCAAAAATAGGTTATGACACATTTGATGTATTTCAAGTTTGTTAATAGTTGCGATGACTATTTTCATAACATAATTTCTTACCCTTATATTTTTTAAAAAAATAAAAATATCAAAAATACGTTTTCAACATGTTTTGGCCAAATTTTGGTTATTTTATAATTTTTTATCATTTTTTTTTTCATATTTACAAAATTTTCAAAAACAATTAATTAAAAATAAAAAAATCAAACAAAAGTTTTTGATTTTTTTTTTAAAAGAGAGAACATATTTTGATTTTTAAAATTGAATTTCCCAAAACCCAAAAAAAAGAAGAGGGAGAATATATTTTGTTTAAAAAAAAAAGGGGAATTTTAGGTGACACTAGAAAGTCTCAGAAAATACAAGAAGATTATGGAAGTGTAAGTGTGTGTAATAGATTAGCACCTAAGATTGAAAAGAACATTTGTTTTACTAGTATAAGGGTGTGGTTGGGAATTCCTAAAAAATTTAAATTTTTTTTATTTAAAATTAAATTTTTTTATGTTTTCAGATCGTTTAATTTGATATGTGTTGGTGTCAAAATAATTAAAAAAACAAAAAAAATATTATTTTAATACATTTATAAGTGAAAAGTACTTTGAACCACAACAACTATTATATTCTCAAATACACCTTAAATAGAGGTCACACTTAAAGAAAAGGGAGAAATTAGTTAGAAAGAATTAGCATAAAAAAAATACTAAACATTCTATCTTAAAAAACAAAAAATGAGAAAAATACACTCCAAAAATAGAGAGTAAAAAACGATGACCCATCACACCCTCCAGTACACCCACATTTAAATAAAAATAATAAGACCAACTCATCATCTTCAAGCTCCCACTGTCACTACTAAAGAAAAACAAAACCCAAATTCCCTTAAAAAAATTATGCCCTCCACTATATATATCAAACCTCCATAACTAGCCATCCTTTTCTCTCTATCAAGCAACAAAAAACAAACGAGCCATCGGCACAACGCCCTTTTTATCTTCCACACACACTCTACACAATCCTTAATTTCAGTAATAGTCCTTTATTACACTCAAGTGCCTAAATAGATGGTGGTATCACCTCCACAAAGCTACACTTGGACAGTTTGCGAGTAAATTAATTAATATTTTTTAATTAATTGTTTGGGATTACAGGTGGATAGTATTTTTTAAACAAAATTAAATTAATATTTTTTAATTGTTTTGATATTCTGATATTAAAAAAAAATATTTAAATATATATTAAAAAAAAAACATTTTAAAAATTACTTTACAATCCATTTCACTTAGACTGCTCAAGTCACTCTTTCTCTGCACTCTCTCACACACTACACTACTACTCTTCTCACATCCCTCGCTTTTATACAAAATTTGAAGTGGCAGGGTAAATATTTAGGCATGTAAGTCTGTGGTGTCTATTGTAGAACTGTTTTTTATTTTATTTTTAAAAGTAGATATGTATGCCGTTATTGATCTTCAACCTCATGTTCACAAGAATTCAAAGAGGATCTCTATTCATAAGAAGAAGAATGATTTTTAAATACATTTTTAACTGATGACTCAACTTTTAAGTAGTAAACTAAAAGAATTATCACTTAAATCTGTATGAGAATTTTATATTAAGAAATTATTTGTGTAGCGTTAATCCGAAGAATAATCAAACATTAATTGTTAATTTTAAGATGAAAACTGTTATTCTTAGAATTTTGCAAAACAAGTATGATTATGATAAAGTACTATCAAGACGTTAAGGAAAGCAAAATCCAAAGGCAATTGAAAAGTGAATGGAAAAGCGTCAGACAGAAGATAGTGAAAAACAAAGAAAAAGCAAGCTGTCAACACATGCCTCTGGAATCTCAAACGTGTATCACATGAAGTTCTTAATTCCATGGAAGATTAATTGTAGGGGTGACTAATTTGTTAGATAATTACCCTCTCCATTTTGTATATGTTCTTCACTGTCGCTTCTGAAGAGGCAGCAGGAAATTGTAGCAAAACAAGATTGAAAACAGAATCACACTGTCAACACTCATGCCACTGCTTCTAAACTGCATAGAAAGGGTACTGTAGTGGCCCATCTGAGAAATGAATGATTCATTCTGTCTGTACTGTAGTGGTCGGTACTCCTAAAGGCAAGAGCAGTTCCAGGTGATGCAGTGGATTAAGCCATTGATCTAACTGGCCCTGTATATATAGACCCGATTTGTCCAAACTCAAGCACATAAACCAAAAAAAATAAAAAAACATATCCAAAACAAGTTAAAAGGACTAAATTAAGTAAATTATGGTTCATAAATCCTATTTTGACGCAAACCAATCTTGATTTCAATAATACCCATTTAAATAGTAGAGTTTCACATAATTTTACTAAGATCTCTACTTTTAATCCCTACCATTTCTAAATCAAAGATGGAATACAGAGAGTCATATGATGCGAAAAGAAAAAAAAAAATCAAGGAAAGAGACATACTTGTATCACAGTGAGGTTTAGAAAACAAACATAGATATTTATCTCTAATTTTTTTTTTAAAAATCCCTCATTTCAAAAATACAAAAATATTTTATCTTCATGCATATAATCAGATTCTAAAATTTGCATGCATGTTTTTATACAAAAAATAAAAATTTCATCTTCATCATGCTTTGAAAAGTACAAAAAAATCATTTAATGGGTAGTACAACAAGTTTGTGATTATCCATTAGGATTTGATTAAAATTTCAAATACAAACCTTTTTTTTATTTTCTTTCCTGTTAGGATAGTTAGGTTTTAACATGATAAGATAAAAATCTCCTTAAAGAGAACTTTTGTTAAACCTTAAACAAATCTATTTTTTAGGCTTCAAAATGGTTATGTTTTAACTTGATGAGATAAATATCTCCTTACCGATGATGACTTTTCTCAAACCTTAAATAGACTAACAAATAGAAACACATGTTAGAACAAATAACAAAGCAGCTTACCATAGGTAAGTTGTACTATGAGTGATACATTTTTCTTTTGCACAATCATTTTCCTTGCTCAAATTTTTGTAGACCATTAAATTTTCTAGTGATCATAATACTAAGTGATAATATTTTTTTTATCGATAAAAAACAAAATTTTCTTATCCTTTCTATCTATATTTATCCCGATAACTCTGATCTTAAAGGATGATCGCCACTAAAGAATAATAATGTAAATGACTGGAACCATGGAATCTGAAGTAATAATGCATCTTTAAAATTTATTGTCAAGTCTTTGTTCGTGTTCAGCATCAATTTTTTGCCTCGTCAAGCAGAGAAAGATTAATAAAGCTAAAGCATTAGCACGAAGGCCACAAGTTGATAGCTAAATGACATGGTGGACATTGAGAAGCAATAAAGACTTGCTAACGGCTCTGCTAAATGATTTGATACATCATAAAACGAATTGTTTTTTTGACGTTAGCAGAAAAATAATAATGTAGATGATTGAACCCATGGAATCTGAACATTGAGAAGTAATAATGCATCTTTAAAATTTATGGTCAAGTCTTTGTTTATGTTAAGCATCTTTCGTCAATCTTTTGCATTTAATAACAATGTATATGATTGAACCCATGGAATCTGACATTGAGAAGTAATAATGCATCTTTAAAATTTATGGTCAAATCTTTGTTCATGTAGTTCAGCATCTTGTGTTTATCTTTTGCATTTAATAAAGCTAAAGCATCAGTATGAAGGCCAAAAGCTGATAGCTTACCCTCCATTTCTTGGGTCCAATCAGAAAGTGAACATTGAGAAGTAATAATGCATCGTTAAGATTTATCGGGAAGTGAACATTGACAAGTAATAATTCAGCATCTTTTGTTTATCTTTTGCATTTAATAAAGCTAAAGCATCAGTCTGAAGGCCAAAAGCTGATAGCTTAACCTCCATTTCTTGGGTCCAATCAGAAAGTGAACATTGAGAAGTAATAATGCATCGTTAAGATTTATCGGGAAGTGAACATTGACAAGTAATAATTCAGCATCTTGTGTTTCCATTATGTCGATCTTTTGCATTGTCAAGCAGAGAAAAATTAATAAAGCCTTCTGCGCTTGTAGTAATAGCTCAACCATTTTGTATTCAGAATAATTTCTTCAACAATATAAAAGCTCACAGATTACAGTAGGTGCCACAAGATTGTAAATCCAAATTTCTTTGTAAGTTTCTGCTGCTCCTACTGTCCCACAGTCCTCACTGGATTGTTTTTATTGTTTTGCAACTCAATAATCAACATATCATGTTAAGATAGGATGCTGAGCAAGACTCAATTGATTTGGTCAATGACGTGGACACCTATGATGATGGGGAAGAAGAAGACGACGTTGCAAATGATAAGGATAGAGCAAGTGTGTTTCAATCAGTCACAAGCACTTTTGGGGACGGCAACATCAGGTTGGAAAAATCAGATCTGGTAAAAGATGGAGATAATTATCAGGTGGTGTGCTGCTTCAATCAGAAGATTTGAATAATTTTCATAATTTTTTAATAATTGATAACTTGTAAGTTTAAGATTAATTTCACTATATATTGTATTTTAATTTTTTTATAATCATGAATTAATTATTTTAATTTGATTAGTTACTAAGTGGTGCATAAATAATGTTTTTTAAATGCTAAAATCATATTTAGATTAGTCCAATGATTTAGAAAGGTTTATTCACTTTAATTTATATTAAAATTTATCTTCATTTTTATTTTATTTTAAAGTATTATGAATTTTATCAATTTTAATTCACATTGAGAAAATATAGATACACAACTGACTAAGCTTTCATTCATGCATAGTGAAACAAATTCATATATAATTTTTGATAATGAAGATCAATAAAGTAAAAAACCATAATGAATCTACAAAATCAATGAAGCCATCTCAACTTAAAGGTTTAAACTATTAGATAGATAAGGTTCTAAAATATAATTTACATTATTTTATAACACACTCTTTCAAGTAAAAACCTTTTGAATTTAAAATTTTCACATGCTCACACTACCTTGTGCTATTATTAATTTTGATCTTAAGAGAACAAAGATAATGAGATTTGAACTCGTGACATTTAGATCGATAATACTCTGATACCATATTAAAAAATCATTTTAATCTAAAACTTTAATTCTTAGATTAGATTTTAATATATAATTTATATTATTTTCTAATATGAAATATGAAAGAGATGTGATTAATTTCTCATTTTATAAGTTATTAAATCTAATAAAAAAAATTCCCTCCACATTGATTCCAAACTAAATATATCCTATTTCCGACCTAGGCAATGGAGTAATTAAAAAGAAATTACGTAGACAGTTGCAGATAAGCTTGCATTAATTGGATGTTAATCTAGCGTCTTATTCGCTGTAGGATAGACATGTGGCATCGAGTTATCGGCCCAGGGAGGAAGCCCATTAAGCATGTTGGCCCAGGTAGGAAGTCCATTAAGCATGTTGTTTGTTAAAAATCTAAGCAGGAAACTTCAACCCATCAGCAACAATGGTTTACAAGCTATACAACTTAAACACGTGCAACTTATTCCGGCTCTAAAATGTTTCGGGTTACAAGCCCAGCAGAACTCAATACTTTAAATTTTATGAAAGTTTTTTTTATATTATATAAAAATTAAATGAAAATATAATTTGTAATTAAAACAATATTCTAATAATATTTTATTAATTAAACATGAATTTTTTTAATATACATATTTTCGACACTTAACCTTTAGGCTATGTTTGTATAACATCATAATTTAAAATATCTGTAAAAATTAAATAAGTGACTAAGCTTCTTACATACATAAGCGACCAAGCTTTCATATATGCATAATGAAACAAATTCATATAAAAAACCATAATGAATTTATAAAATTAATGAAAATAAATTTTTAAAAAATCATCTTAATTTAAAAATTTAAACTATTAGGTAACGTTCTAAAATATGATTTATATTATTTTCTAACACTCTTTTAAATAAAAACTTTTTGGGTTTCATACTTTCACATGATCATAATACCTTGTGCTATTAATTAGTTTTGATCTTAAGAAAACAAAAATGATAGGATTCAAACTCGTAACATCTAGATCGATAATACTCTGATACAATATTAATCTAAAAACTTAAATTGTTAGATAAGATCTCAATATATAATTTATATTATTTTTCAATATAAAATACGAAAGAGATGTGATTTCTCATTTTAGAAGTTATTAAATTTAATATAAAAAAATTCGCTCCATGTTGATTCCAAACTAAATAAAATAACTCTAGAATTAATTCCAAACTATATTATTAAGATTTATGGTCAAGTCTTTGTTCAGCATCTTGTGTTTATCTTTTGCATTTAATAAAGCAAAAACATCAGTATGAAGGCCAAAAGCTGATAGCTTACCCTCCATTTCCTGGGTCCAATCAAAAAGTGAACATTGAGAAGAAATAATGCATCTTTAAAATTTATGGTCACGTCTTTGTCCATGTTCAGCACTAAAACCATCAATTAGCAATGTAATAATAATTTTATTTTAATCATATAACAATACATCACGGAACAGTTGATTGATTTTACTTACAATATAACACAACAAATCATAGTATAGTGTAGCAATGTGTACTTAGTTAAACACACATACAATCAAGAATTATGTCTGGTCAGGCCATGAATTTATTTTCTAAGATCACCAGTTCGAGTCCCATAAATTTCAGGGACACTAGAAGTTTACATGGTCGTTAATTTTAAAGTCCATGAGATTAGTTAAAGTGCGCACCAACTGGCCCAGACACCTACGTTAATAATAATAAAAAAAGAATCATGTTTGGTCAATTCTGAGGGGTGTAGCTCAACTAGTCAGGTCCTGAGTTTACTCCCCAGAAATCATCAGTTCGATCACCACAAACTTCTAAGCCATTGGAGGTTTAACTGATCATTAATTTTAGAGCTCCATAAAATTAGTTGAGATGCATGTAAACTGACCCGGACACCCACGATTATATATAAAAAAAAAAAGAATCATGTTTGGTCGTTTCTTAATAGATCACATACAATCAAGAATCGTGTTTGGTCATTTCTTGAAGAAAAATGACAGTAATTAAGTAATTTACAACAAACCCATCTCCAGAAACAAGTCTTCAAGAATCAAGTTACAAGTATGCCACCAAGAAAAAAAAACTAACCTGATACAAAGATTAATACAGAGAGGCGAGACGCGAGAACACAAAAGATGATGAGTAGAGACTTGAGGAAGAACAAGACAAATGAAGTAAAGAAATGAAAAGGGTGTTTAGGGATAGAGAAATAGTGAAAGTTGTGGAACTAGCTAGGGTTGAGATATAAGAGCTTGAGTTTTGAGAAAAGGCAAAGGGGAAAGGGGAGAATGGGACCGGGGAGTGAGTGATGGGCGGGGAGGGGAGTCGAATCAGTTGATTAATTTTTTTACTTTTGTCAAACTCGTCAACTCGGTCCGAGTTTACCGAGTTGACCGAGTCTAACCGAGTTTGATGGTTTCGAGTTTTTAACCTGATTTTGCAGGTTATATATAGGTTGACTCGTAAAATTATATGATTTTACGAGTGAATTCGTGATTTTGACAACCTTGCAGAGACAATATTGATAGTTGATTTTGCTCACCTGGCCTGGTGACGTATGCACTCCCTCAACATTACACCATAGTGCAAAGCCATATCTGTGTTTTCATAACTAAAGAAGCAAAATACCGTAATTAGAAGATCCGAAGAAGTATAGTTCACATGACAAAACCATTTAAAAATTCTGTAAACAGCCATCCTCTTACATTATAGAAATCTAAAAAATAAAAAAGAACAGCTGAATACAACTTCGAGGCATCCAAGAAGAAGAAAGGCATCACTTGTGAAACAGATCACTAATGGCATCTTGAAACAGAGAATGGATAGTCAACAAAATATATATGTGATAATTAAGGTACAAAAAGTTATCCCACAAGGTGTCAGAAACAAAGCAGCAAACAAAAAATTTAACCCATTAATCATCTTGAAAATATTAGATAACCTATTGAATGGAATCATTATATTCTCAATCCCCAACATTCCCCAGCAATAATGGCTTACCCTGCTATCAAAGTATCCAAAAGATCTGTATTTTTCTCCAGGTAGTCTGATGCAATCAACCTTGAATTAACTTGTTGCCTTTGTAGATTTGCAACAACCTGAGTGGCATCTTTTCTGGCCTGCAAAAAGAAACATTTTCATGCTAAATGACAAAAAAGAGAAACTGGCAGTTAAATGAAAATTCTTTCCAGATGGGAATCTAATCCAACAGATTCAACAGGGCAAGTATAAAGTATAAAGCATGTCACTAAACCGATCCATTATGAAAGAACAATGAATAAGAACAGTATTCCCTCATAAATCTGATAGCAAATTCAAGATAGCAATCGACATAGGTCTCAACCAATAAACTCGTCAGTGGTTACCTCTAAGTTCAATTGGGATAGACAGAAGATCAAAAGACGAAGTGTGTTTTCTCTGAAAAACTCCTGAGTCAATTGTGCACACGCTTCTGACACCGGTTCTGACTCACTATTGCCATAAAGAATTGACTTTAACTCCCTGATATTTTTAGCTAACTCCGCCATCTGTATTAGAAAATACAATTGTCAAATTCGAATTCGAATTCAAACCTCAGTTAACTATTTCTTCCTATCTATGTAAATATCACAGAATATTATAGCATACTCTAATCCAAACCTCAATCAGACATCAAGAATCACCCTAAAAGACGCAATTTTTCATAAAGATTGAACCTTTCTCATCCAAAGCAAAAAAAGAAAAGCAACCCAGACCCCAAACAATCTCAAATCAATCAAAATCCACCTAATTAAAAGAAAACAACAGAAAAGGAACACAAGCACACATAAAATATATAGAAACGAATAGAAAGAGACTGCCAACCTTCTCTTCTCGTTTTGAATCTGATAAAGAAGCTGAACTCTGATCAGCATAGATTAAAAGATCGCGAGTCTGTCTAACTATATCGACAGGAGTCCTCGGCTTTGACTTAAAAGTCCCTTCATCCTCTTCGAATCACCCACTAACTGCCCCGATTTCGAACTCAACAGCACTGGATGTCCCGATTTCGAATTACTCAACAGCCCAGAATGTCCCTTTGCTGCTACTGCCGCTGCCGGCGCCGGTGATTGTGGCGGTGGCGATACTCTCCTCACCACTACCTCCTCCCGGGCTGCTGCTGCTGCTGCGGCAGCTGGTTTTGACACGCAGACTCCTATCTTTCCTCCCTTTATAAACCCCACAAAAACACAAGAAGGCGATTTTGCCTTCTATCTACGAAAAGGGTTAACGGTTTACTTGATTTTCAGCCACCAATTTTGCTTTTGGATTATTGGGTTTTTATGGGATCTTGGTAAAAATGTGTTCTTTGATGGAAGTGAATCACTTATTTCTCAACCAAAAAATGGCATTTTTTTTTGTTATAAAAAAACCCAAAAGACACCTATCAAAACTCTTAAACCAATAATATATATTTTTTTATCTGTATTTGCTGACTACAAGTTGATCTAACACTTGACTAATACTAGGTGTAAAAAAATAGACGAAAGTTGATATAGTCAAACTCATAATTTAAAGAATTAATTCATAATTTAATTGAATCAATTAAAATTCTGTTTGATTTTTTTTAAAATTCAAATGATATAATTTGATTTGTTTTTAAAATAATTCAAACAATATTAAAAATTCTAATATGCAACCTATACAATGGGCATGATCACAAGTTCTGCCAAATTTAATAACTTTAATGACATGATTGGGACATTTAAGCTAAGCTAAAGTTGGCTAGGTAAGAAAATTCAATTTTATTCATGCATCATTGAATTGATTAACTATGAAACCTGGCTTTTGGAATGGTCCAAGATGCATTGGTAACCTCGAAAAGTTCCATTAAAAAAAAAATATCACAAACTTTTGCTTTTGAATCCACAATGGATTAATCAAATTGTAGTCTTAAATCGAGTTTTAATCTTCTTCTCTATAAAATTGGAGTTGTACTTGTTTGTATGAAAATAATAAATCAGAATTTTGCATAAAAAAAGAAGCAGTACCTACTCTTATCTTCAAATCAATGATTTCATCCTTATATATTTTTTTAAAGTATTTATAGTAAATTTAAAAAAGTAAAAAAATATTATTTTAATATATTTATAATAAAAAATATATTCTTCAAAAAATAATTACAACCACACTTATAAAACACCGCTTGCTCCTCTTTCAACCCGTGATTTCACATGCCATCTCTCCTTTACCAATGCCTTTCCCAATCCCACTTTCTCACATGCATTTTTGGTCTTCGATAGATTTCTTTTCACATAAAAAATTGCATTCCCATTCCCATGTTAGTGGAAGGTCCAAACTTCAAGGGAAAGATTTGAAGTCTTAAGAGTTTAATTAGTTTATGACTTTATGTTAAAGTCCCACATCTGCATTAATGTTCCGAGCATCTGTTGACTCCTAACTTGGAATTTCTCATCTTAAGATTTATTTACAACTTAAATTAAGTATCAAAGATAATCTAAAAGCTAATTAATCACACGTCATGTATCTTAGATCAGCATCAGCTTAGGAGCACTGACTTTAAAT
>Ga0325410_1001970_pt1 | contig 22960 bp, 15 predicted proteins | sample PopdelMetagenome_16_FD_206182 | JGI IMG/M metagenome (GOLD analysis project Ga0325410, IMG submission 206182) | Populus deltoides microbial communities from Bellville, Georgia, United States - Xylem-PdIQD-R3 | ecosystem: Host-associated > Plants > Phyllosphere > Stem > Wood/Secondary xylem...
CATGGCCTTCAATGCGGGAAAATCACAAATATAGAGAAGGGAGGTGGGATTTAATTCTGAACTAAATACTCTAGTAAATGATGTTAATTTCTCACTTTCTGTAGCTTCTTCGGCAAGTTCGCTATATATTTCATGATACATAAATAATTAAAGTGTTTAGCATGACTTTTGAAACAACTTCTTTAAAAGTTGATTTTCATAAATAATTTATAAATTAAAATGATTTAAAACTAGAAGCATGTTAAAATCTATTTTAAATAACTATTTTAAAGAAACATTGCAGTGTAAGTTATATATAATCTATATATTAAAAATTAAAACAGAATTTTGACTCATATTTTTACAAAAAAATTATTTAAATCAAAAAATTATCTTTGAACCAGGTGTATTATTATTATTATTTTTTATTGTAATTACCAGTTGTTAATCTGGGGCAAAATAATGGATCCAACTGTTGATGTCCAGGGTACTATGGAGCAAAAATAGCCAGCCCATTGTCCTGGTACAGGCCCACCAGTTCATGAGCAGCAGTGAAAATTCATTCACACGGAAGTCAAAGTGCAAACAACAATCCTGAATCCACCAGTGTGAAAGTGGACTCCATCAAAGTCGGAAAAAAACGCAGCACGGTCACACGAGTGAACTCTAACCACCAAACCAAGAGCATAAGAAGAGACTAATTCCTAGAAGGTTGGTAGGATCAAGGGCATAAATGATATGATATGAAATTTTGAAAGTTCACAGCAGCTCCATTTGACACTGACTGCTTAACACAGATACATATCTGCACATGATAAGTTGTAAGATGCAGGAACAAGATAATAAGAACCTGACACCGGCGCACTCAGCTACTGAACTCCGAAGAACAACTTCCTCGAGAGAAAAATCTTGACACCCAACATTGCTTTAAAAATAAAGCCAGATTCTATGCCGTGTGTGTATGAAGGTTTGACACAGTCGAGCTTGCGATGACAGGTAATTTTGAGGAGTCAGATATAGACCAATAGAACAAGTCTAGGTCCAAGAGAAGATCTGGTCGCGCAAGACCATAATAATTGCTCAAAATAATCATAACTTTTGATCCGACTGTTGAATCAAACTGAAATTTTTATAGGAGTTTCCAGAAGTCTTTTTCATTATAGTAGTCACCATGTCGCTACGCGAACCATTAGTTAGTATCAAAGCTCAACAATCCTTGATGGTTATTTTTCTTTACTGTGTGGTACAGAACAATCATGGCTAGAAGAGGTTACAAAATATAATGTGCTTGTATATGAGGAGATGATGAGGTTTCTTCTTGAGAAAAAAAATGTACAGGAACTAATGTGTTGTTTCCATCTACATCAGTTGTTGTCAATCGAAATCCTGGTGGTGGGATACATGATAGGGTGACCCGTATAAGGTATTGTGTTAGGGATCCACGATGGAGCTGCCTTCACAAAGATTTTGTGTTAGGGATCCATGATGAGGTGGTCGGCACAAATGTGTTAGGGACCCATAATAGGGTGGCTCACGCATAAAAGGAGGTTCTTGATGGAGGATAATTTCTAACCGAAGACTGAACTAAAGGACGGGTTCTTTCCAACCCAGAGAGACTTATATGGGAGCTTTTTCAGGAAAATATATATTTTCCTTGGTTAATTTTATCTCTTTCTATTTTATTTTTCTATTCTTTATTATTATGCTTTTCTAGTTTTTTTTCCTATTTAGAAAACGATATTTTTCCTTGATTTATTTCTTCTTATTCAGTATTATTAGAGTTCTTTAGTTTTCTCTATGTAAAGGGTTGTAATAGTCATTTGAAAAAAGGAGACATCGAGGAATAAAATTAAGTATTTTAAATCTTTTTATATTTATGGTGTTCTTGGTCTTTGAAGGTTCTAACTTGTAACAAACCCTTTATCCTTCACTTTGCATGCTTCAATTGGTATCAGAGCTCGTCATTGAAGACATGCAAAGGTAGATCACAAAACTAACTCGTAGGCTAGAGGAGAGAGACCTATGAGATCAGGAGCATCATGACCAGGACCAAGAGAGTGAATCTGGGTCCTTGGTGAGTACTAGCAATCAGAGGCATATTCAAATGAGATTAGCTCTTGAGAAAGAAGAGAGCAGGTCTGCAGATTTCGACTTTCATATCAAAATTCTTGAGTTTTCAGGAACTTTACAGGCAAAAGAATTCATAGACTTATTGAATGAGGTTGAGAGAATTTTTTTAATACAATGATTTATCTAAACAGACATGAGTAAAGTTCATTGCAATCATATTACAGGGTAGGGCATCTGCTTGATGGGAGCAGTTGAAGAAGTTACGAGAGAAAGAAGGGAAAGCTAGAATCAATGACTAGGACAAGAAGAAGAAGAAGATGAGAAAGACTTTTCTTTCTTTTGGCTACTCCCAAACTCTATATCAAAGGCTCCACATAATAAAACAAAAAGGTAAATTTGTCAATGATTACACTAATGAGTTTTACCAATTAGTTTCCAGGAATGATCTAGTAGAAATAGTGGAGCAGCTAGTAGTGAGGTATCTTAGTGGTCTACATCAATCTATTCAGGACATATTATGTCTTCAAGTCTTGTGGATAGTTTTCTATGTCAATCTATTCAGGATGTATTGTGTCTCCAGGCCTTGTAGATAATTTTTTAGGCTTATTAGATGGCTTTTACAGTGGAGAAGCAACAGGTTGCTAGGACTTTAGTAGAAATTTTAGGGCAAATCAACGAAGGACGCAATAGTGATCCAAGGCAGGCCACTAGCCAGACTAGGTTGAACCAACAAAATCAATAGGCAACAGGTCAAGGTTTTAGCTTTATACTTTGTTGTTTTAGATCTAGTAAGATGAGACACCGAGTTAGTGAGTATAGAAAATTAGAGAGTCGTTTAAGAAAGAATATGCTAGTAGAGGAGGAGCCCATGAATTTTACTAACAACGAAGATGATTTGGACAAAGATGGGGGTGTTTTGCATTGAGATGAGAATACAACCCTTATGATTAGATTGAGTATTTTGATACCCAATGGTAATTTAGATGAGGATAAGAGGCATAATAGTATCTTCCACTCTACATGCACCATCAAAGATAAAATTTATAGTTTGATCCTAAATAATGGGAGCTGCGAGAATGTGGTCTCTATGAAGGCAGTACAAAAACTTTAGCTGGCAATTGAAAGTCACCCAAAACCCTATAAGCTGACATGATTGGATAGAGATATTGAGATAATTGTTAATAGACATTGTCTTGTTTCTTTTTTAATAGCTCAAAAACACATTAATAGTGCTTGGTGTGATGTAGTATTAATGGATGTTTGTCATGTTCTGCTGGGGAGGCCATAGTAGTTTGATAGGAGTGGTTCATGATGGTAGAAAGAATACATATACCCTTAACATTAAAGGGGAGCGTATAGTTCTAAAACCTATAAGGGAGAATATGCAGACGAAGACTGAGAGTGAGAAGAATTTATTATCCTTATCACAGTTTATGGAGGAGTAAGCGAGTGATGTTTGCCCTAATACCTATGAGTATAATCAATGACAAGGAAAAAAAGGATGATGATCTTAAAGAGGCACGAGGTGTGTTAAAGAGAATTTTTAGATTTGGTATTGGATGAATTGCCCCAAGATTTGATATAACACCAGATTAACTTGATGTTGGGTTCTAGCCTATCAAACAAAACAGGTTATAGACTTTAGGGCTTGTTTGTTTTTTAGTTTCAAAAGCGCTTTTGAAAAAAATTGAATTTTATTTTATTTTTTCTTTGCTTCAAATTAATATTTTTAGGGGTTTTCAGATTATTTTGATGTGCTTATGTCAAAAATAATTTTTTTAAAAATAAAAAAAATTATTTTGATGTATTTTCAATCGAAAAACACTTGAAAAATAATCGTTGTCACAGTCTCAAACACTCTCTTAGCCCTAAAGAAGCCAAAAAGTTATAGAGCCAAGTGGAGGAGTTGCTAAAGAAAGGGTATATTCATGAAAGTATAAGCTTTTGTGTCCAGTTAGCCCTTTTAGTCCAAAAAAAGAAAAAAAAACACAGGTCATAGAGTATATGTGCAGGCAATCAGGCTATCAACCAGATCACAATAAAATATAGGTTCTCCATACTATGTCTAGATGACATGTTAGACTAGTTAACAGGGTTTAAAGTATTATCCAAGATTGATCTCAAGAGTGAGTATCATCATATCAGAATTAAACTAAGAGATGAAAGGAAGAGTGAGTATCATCATATCAAAATTAAACTAAGAGATGAAAGGAAGATAACCTTCAAAACTCACCATGAGTTATATGAATGAATGGTTATGCCATTTAGACTGTCCAATGCTCATAACACATTCATAAGATTCATGTATAAGGTATTGAGGTCATTCATGGGCAAATTCATTGTAGTTTATGTCAACAATATTTTAATTTATAGTCTCACTTTGAAGTCTCATTTAGAGCACTTAAGGGTTGTTTTTAATACTTTGAGAAAGAAACTATTATATGTCAATAGAAAAAGTGTAAGTTCTTTATTGATACTGTTGCTTTTTTGGGTTTTATTGTGTTTGTTAATGGTGTTTAGGCTAATTAAAGTAAGATTCTTATAAATGTGGAGTGGCCTACACTGAAAAGCATCCATAATGCTCAAAGTCTTCATATCTTTACATCTTTTTATAGAAGACTCATAAGGAATTATACTTCCATTATTGCAACCATTATAAAGTGCCTAAAAGGAAGTATTTTTCAATAGACAAATAGAACTGAAACAAGTCTCGGTTAGTGAAGCGGAAGATGACTGAAGCTCTAGTATTGGTATTACTAGACTTTAAGAAACCATTTGAATTTAATTATGATGCATCCATAGTTGGCATTAGGGGAGTTCTTTCCTATGGTGGGCTTCCAATCACCTTTTTGATCTATAGTTTTATGTTATTGTTCAAATATGAAGTATTGGAGACACTACCTTGTGCAAAATGAGTTTATTATAATTACAGATCATGAAGCTCTAAAGTACATCAATGAATAACATAAAGGGAAATGGGTGTCATTCCTACAGGAGTTCACCTTTTCATTAAGGCATTAATCAGGAAGCATAAATAAAGTGGTTGATGCTCTCAATAGGAGAGTTACCTTGCTTAGCATCATACACACACATGTGCCAGGATTTGGTACTTTACATCGTACGTGTACGACATCATGACAATCATCCTCCTGGATCAAGGATCTCTATGGTGATATGGGTGAAAAGAACAAGAAATTCTTGTTCTTTATCAGTAAAAAAAAAGAATGGAAGTCACCACCTAGTATTTTGGTCACTAGAAAACTTAACTGGTCTTAAATTCTAGATAAGAGAACTGATTATATAAAAGAAATGTATTAGAACCCCTAGTAGTGTCTTATCTGAAGGAAGCTACATTGTTTATTTGTTTGATATAAACTAAGGTAATGTTGAGAAAATAAAGCTTGCTAGAAATTATTAGGGAGTCTCTTCCAAACACGCCCTTAACTAAAAATCACAGGTTAAAAAATTGTCTTAAGGCTATGTTTGGAACACACACCTTAAGAACACAATAAAACGTATTTTTTCGTTGGTTAAAACTTTACTAGCCAAAGATGCTCTGATCTTAGGAATGGGCTTAACTCAAGTAGTGGTGAGCAAAAAAACCAAAGAACCAATTAAACCGAGAAAAAAAATAACCACAAAACCAAATTGACAAAAAACAAATTAATCGATTAGAAATTAAAAAAAAAGTTTTGGTTCGGTTTTAGTTTTTAAAATCTGAAACCGATTGAATTGAATTGAACCAAACTGGTACAACCAAGTCAGCACTTGAAAAAAATAGGTATAAGTAGGATATTTTTTTATAACCTTAAACCTAAATCAATATTTCTTAAGACAAAATTAGTTGCCCCCTCCATTTGCTCTATATGTCTCTTGTCTCTCAAATTTTCCTCCATGCTCCATAATTGTTAAGCTTCATGCTCCTCAGTCCTCTCAATCAAAAGCACACCTCTCTTTACTTTTTCTTTTAATTTTTTTATCCTATTTCTTTCTATTTCTTATATAAACCTGTAATTGTTATGCAATTTCTCGTGTAAATGTAACTAAAGAAGATTATTTTGTTGAACTAGCAGAATGCCTTTTTGTGCTCTCCTTAATGTTGGTCTTGTGAGGACAACAATTAGTAATCAGGTTTGGTTATTTATTGAAGAGACTGAGTATAATATTGCTAGGCACTTGATGGGTGGTAAAGATCTATGTAGAGTATTTGTAATTGGTTTTCTCTTTTTCAAATAATAATGATTTGATGATTTTACATTTCAATAATAGATATCCTTTGATCTTTCCTTATTTTTTTTGCAGTCAAATTACTTTTTTTTTCTTTTTGTTTCATGTACCTTTTCATAAAGTTTAATATTTGGGTAAGGATCTAACAAAAAAAAAATTTAGGGTTGAATTTCTAGATATCACGTATGCCTAACTAGTTTAAGAAAGAGCCATGTTTGTTGAGAAAGCTATGTCTTAGAAAAAAGGCACAGAGTTGAAAAAATAGAAGCAAGTAAAAAATTAGAAACCCTTAAAAATATGGCCAATGAAAAAGACCAGAAGAAAACTCAATTGAAATAATTTTGTTTTGAACTGGTTTTTGATTAGGTTCAGTTTGTAAACTTGAAAAAAATAATTTTGATTTAATTATTTATTTTGATCCAAAATCAAACGGAATAAAAAATGATAGCCTTAAGCCTAGCCACGTGGGCTTGGCTTCCTAGCCTGAAGTCTAAGCCCATAAACATAACCCAAAACAGAAACAAAACAAACAAGAGTTTTTACTTGAATCTAACGAAGAACATGAACACCATAAAAGGAACCTAAAAACATAGGTTTGATTTTATACTAGATATAAGAAATCCAAATTTATATGAAGGTTGGAAATCATACAAGGATTAAAAATTTAACATTTATTCACTTTGATTATCAATGAATTATCATGATTTGGTAAAAAAAAGGTTTCAGTTCAAATTGAAATCCTAAGATTAAAACCCTAAAAAAGATTAAAAATTTAACATCTATTTTTCACATTCTTAACCATAAATAACATGCATTTGGCTTAAGCAAACCCAACTAACCATTACCAATGGTCTAATAAAATCAGTAACAAACATAAACAAAATTTCAACATATATTGCCACAATGACTTTATTGACTATTTTGAACATCAAAACATGCTAAAAATATATCTCACACTAACATTATCACCTCAAAAACAATCAAAATCATCCAACAAAACCTTGAACAACACTTAAACACACATATACATATTAAAACATGGCATGGTTAAACATCTAAAAAAACATCCATTCCATTTAAACTAATAAATGGCTTTAAGAGAATGCATAATGAACACTTAATGCTGAAGATAATAATAAGAATAGAATGGAAAGGGAGAGGGTGTGCTCATTGAGCTACACCCTTTCTTAAAAGTTGAATGTTTACCTTATCTAATGATTGTTGCCTTCTTGATATCTTTCCTTGAGTTATGATGGTGAATGGAAGTGTAGAGAACTAGTAACAATGGTGAGGATGGGTGGTTGAAAGGCTAATCTCTCTTTTTTGTTTCTTCTCCTTTGTTATGGCCTTATGCATGATTTTTTAAAAGAACAATATAGATCATTCAGGGGCCATGAGATGGACTATTATCACACATTGATGTTGAAGAATCAATCCAAGCCATTCATTGAGGTTGAGGATCACGCTTTATAATGTTTCAGAGCTGATAAAAGGAGTAAACTGGCAGGCATGACTAGTTGGGATGTGGGTTTTGGACTCTTGTAGCAGCGACTTCAGGGCTGCAAAAGAGTTTTTGTTTTGTCTGGGTAAGAGCACAATATACAGGGTGTGATGGGCTATGTTCCTTGTCTTGTTTGGGAAAAGGATGAGGGAGATTTTAAGCTTGGAAGATGGTAATAAAACAACCTTCTTTTAAAGCTTTTTAAGGAAGAAGATCAATAATGGCCATACAACAAGTTGTGTGGCCCTCTTTAATTCTTTTTGTTCAAGACTAATCAAAATGACGTTGTTTTGGCCACATAACAAGCCATTCATTGAGGTTGAAAAAGGGAGTACACTAGCAGGTATGACTAGTTGGGGTATTGGTTTTGGCTTCTGATAGCATGGCTGTCAGGGCTGCAAAAGAGGTTTTGTTTTGTCCGGATAAGAGTACAATATACAGAGTGTGATGGGCTATGTTTCTTGTCTTTTTTGAGGAATGGATAAGGGAGATTTTAGGCTTGGAAGATTGCAACAAACCAACCTCTTTTCAGGGCTTCTTGAGGAAGAAGATCAACAGTGGCCACACAACAAGTCGTGTGGCCCTCTTTATTCTTTTTGTTCAAGACTAATCAAAATTGCATTTTTTGAACCAAAACAAACCGTTTTAGTCAAAACACACCTTTATATTTAAATGAAGCAATGTCATTTTGATAACCCTAGGTTAATTAGGGTTTTTAAATTGGAATTTGACTAAAATTCAATTTAGTTCTTGCTCTCTTGATTTCTTTTAATTTCACCCCTACCAAAATCAATTACCAACCCCAAAGTTTAATGATTTTTACTTTATTCCTTGGTTTCTGATTTATAAAAATTAACCCTCAGTTGATCATTTTAATTTTAATTTTATTCAATTTAGCCCTTGATTTTGTTGATTTCAGTCCTTGAATTTACACACCTTTCACACTTTGGTCTTTGGTTTTGATTTCTTCAATCAAGTCCCTAATTATCCATAAAATTTTAATATTTATACAATTAAGCCTCTGATTTGACCAAATTAGCTTATGAAATTGCAATGTAACCTCTAGAATGCAATTTCTTTTAATTAAAGCCCAAATTCAACTCAAAAATAATTTTTTATTGCAATTAAACCCTCATTAAATTCCATTAAACCAAGAAAAATTCCAATTGAGTTTTCAAACATCTAATTTTGAATTATCCTTCCCTAATTAATTTTTCTCTTGTCAATAGAGCATTCATCTGTCAAAATTGAACTGTCAATTCTCCAACTTTGTATATTTTGATCCTCCTCAACAAGGCTTTGGTAATTTTTTTTAACATTATTCATATTTTTCTAAGTGATATATATATATATATATATATATATATATATATATATTTTTTTTTTCTTTTCCATTTTTTACATTTTTTGTATTTTCCTTTTTTCTGATTTTTTATATGCAGGCCCTAAAAAATGGGTAACAACACTTTCTATGAACTGTATTCGGGTGTTTTCTCATTCTATTAGATTTAGGTCGAGTTATTCAAAAAAGATAAACAAGATAACTTTATGCTTGAGAATAGTTTTCTTTTTCGTGGTTTGTAGTTTTGTATTCCAGTTTGTTTTTTGCGTGAACATATCATTCATGAATTACATTGTGAAGGGCATTTTGGATGAGATAAGATATTGGCTCTAGTGTCCGCAGACTATTATTGGCTTAAGTTACCAAGTCAAGTTTCCAACTTTATCAAGACGTGTGTTGTTTGTCAAAGGTCTAAAGGGTCTTATCGATTACTGGGTTTTACACCCTATTACCAGTTCCTGATGCTCTATGGCTAAACATGAGCTTGAATTTTATATTAGGCTTATCTTATACACAACAGGCCATAAACTCTTTTTTTTTTTGTTGATAGGTTCTTATAGATAGTCCATTTCATAGCTTGTCGAAAGACAATAGATGTATCTCGAGTAACTTAACTTCACTTAAATAAGATATTTTATTTGCATGGCATTTCTAGGTCCACCACTTCGGATAGGGATGTCAAATTCATGAGTAGTTTCTAGAAGAGTTTGTGGAGAAGGATGAGAACTCAATTGAACTTTAGTAGTGCTTATTATCCTCAAACAAATAGGTAGATAGAGGTAGTTAATCACAGTCTTGATAACTTACTACGAATCCTAGTTTGGGATATGGCATTACCATAAATGGAGTTCTCTTATAATAGGTCTCGAAATCAGACCACCCAACTAAGTCTCTTTGACACCATCTATGGAAAGAATCCTTTAAGAGTACTAGAGCTAATTCTCATACCTCATATCAAATGATCGAGCATCCAAGCTATAAATATGGCAAACTACTTGCATAACATTTATGAGTAGGTCAAGTAGACAATTAGCAATAACAATGCCAAGTATAAAGCCCTGGCTTATACTCATTGTAAGAGGGTAGTGTTTGAGGTTGGTGATTTGGTATGGGCAGTTCTTACACTTGACAAGTTTCTAGTGGGTGGGTGTAACAAGTTGAAGAAAATGAAAATAGGCCCTTATAAGGTGTTGCAGAAGATAAATAATAATGCTTACAGGATTCATCAACCTCATCATCTAAAGACTTCTTATTTCTTCAATGTCTAGCACTTGATATCTTATTAAGAGGAGGACAGAACTTGAGGATTAGTTCTCTCCAACCCATAAAGTCTGATGTAGATGGGCTTGTAATAACAAGTGAATCTAAGTAGTCAGGTATAAATATGTCATAAATAGATAAGGATTTGATCTAATTAGATTATATGGATGGCCTAATAATAGATACATTTATAGACTAGTTGGACAGGTCTAGGTGCAAGAAAAGGTCTGGTAGCTCCAAACTAGAATGATGGCTAAAAAAGGCCTAACTTTTAATCCAATTATTGGATCATGTAGAAAGTCTTACAAGAGTCTTTGGAGGTTGTTTTCCCTACAGTAGCCACCACGTTGCTATGCAAACCTTAAGATATTTAGATATCAGAAATCCCATCCAAACCCCCAGTTTTGGAATTTTTGTTATTTTCCATGTGTATTTTAGGTTTCTTATTTTATTTTGGATTTTATGCTTCTTTCCTTTGTATTTTTGGATTTTTTTTTGTTTCCTAGTAAGTAAGGTTTCTTGTTTGGTTAAGCTTTTATAAACTTTCTAAGGTGGCAGTCTTTATTGTTATTATTTTAAAGAGAATAAACCTTCAAATTTGGTGCTCACATCTGCAGCAACCCCTTTCGCTCATCAAAATTCTGTGTTTTAATTTGTTACTATCTTTAGCTTTCGCCTGCATCAAGATTGCACCTGCAGGGAAAATGTGTGGGGAAGTAAAGTGATCCAGGAACATTCCAAGGAAAAAATTTACTCTAAAAAACTATTTAAGCTTCTAACTTGTCAATCAACATAACGGCTACTCATCACTTAAAGATTAAAAAAAAAACTCAATTTTTCATAAGATTAATATTCTGGATAGTTCAACTATATTTGTTCCATATTTAAACTTCTTCGTATATAGAAAGAAAAAGAACAGTCAAAATGTACCCCTCACCAAAGCATGATAATATAACCTCTAACATTGAAACCATTAAAGTTTTTCAAGCTGAGAATAATGATGTTGACATATGCTTATGTATTTTTTTTGAAAAATAGCATAGTTTGATAAAAGTTTTGAAAAAATAACTTATGTTAAAAAAGTATTTGGAAAATAGCACAGTTTGAACACAATTATGTTTCTTAATATTGATTTTATACATAACTGTTATTTAAAACACAATTGTGAATGTTTCAAAACATCTTTCTTTTGCAAATTCATTAACTTTAACAAAAGTCAACCAATATTTTATGAAGATTTAATGGCCAAAATATGGGATTGAATATCCAATGGCCAAGAAGAAAGATAAGATAAGATAAGGTGATGTGGCAGGAGAGAAAAATGATGGGGAAGAAAAAGGAAGGAAAGAAAGAAAGGGTCATCGAGGACATATCGGGACTCTGTTTTCAACACACTCAGTATCATTAGAAAGATCTCAACACAACTATTCCAACTACAAATTAAAAGAACACCAAAGGAGGTTGTAATTAAACCTAAATAAATGCTGAACAAAACCCCTAATAAATTACTACTTTATCTGGTGGTCTTTCAAGGTGTGATTATAATCGTCTAGTTGAAATCTTTCTAATGGTGTTAGATGTGTCAAAAACAGAGCTCTAGTGTGTCCTAAGTGACCCATTTTTTCTTGGCAATAGGATCTGAAATCTCATTTCTTAGCCATTAAATCTTCATAAAATTTTGAATTGATTTTTTTATGCAATTGAATTGAGAGGAACATGGTTTTTAGAACAATTGTTATTCCCAATAGAGGTTGTATTCAACTTCTACTCTCAACAACGAATGTGTTCAAATTGTGTTGTTTTCCTAATATTTTTAAACATGTGTTATTTTTCTAAAACTTTTATAAAAATGTGTTAGAATTTTAAAATACCCTAATTCCTACACAGTCAAACAAAAATACACAAAATAATTGTTAAAATCTTAGTTTTCGATGAAAGAGTGAATGTAGGTTTCATCTCATTTTTTTTTGTAACAAATCATGAAATATATGTCTCATAGTTATTAGGCGAACATTACAAAGTTGATATCTAAAAGTTAAAATTGTTTGAGAACATACACTAAAGACATCATAAAATCATCATCACCATAAAGATGCAAGTTGCATCACTTCATCAAGTCAAGAGAAACAAATTTGATACCTTCAGACAGTTTGGTTAGGCCCCTCGCGACCTTCAACTTGGTTTTTCTGGCAAGTTATAAGAATGGATTTAATCTCATTCACTTTCAGATTAGATCATTAGGATGTCACATCCACGGAACCCTCTTCTGTTGGTTCTAGTTTAAACCAAATTGAACTAGATCCTTAATTATAAACACAAAAATACTTCTCGTGTACAGTTGAAGCCTATCTCATTTAAAAGGGGAAGAAAAAAAAGGAAAAGAAAATGGTATCACCCTCAAATCAAAGATCTTTAGCAAATGCTTCTAAAGGAAAAAGATTACGCTATTATGTAGTAAGGAAACCGCAACAAAAAGGATTTTTAAGCTTAAAGTGGCCTGAAAATTCTTACCTATTAATTAACGGGTGGCTTTGGAATATAAAATTTATACACAGTGATGAAATTATAATTTCTCCACTTTATTTTGTTCATTACGAGTGATGACTTAATGGCATTTAGCCATGAATAATCTCCATAATTTCAAATACTTGTGCTACATATGAACAATTAAAGTATGGAAGGAAACAAAAGGGTATACCAGCTATATAATCACGACCCCCTACAGACTGTAAGATTGCAGTTCCATTATGATTGAGGGATGAACAAAGCTAAGCAGATGTGCTGATTTCAGATGAAATAATTAAACCCAAAGACAACCACTAGACTCTTCTTTCGGATGATTTTCTAAACCTAGATCATAATTTAAATGATGAATTGATTATTCATAATTCTCGTGATTTTGATATCGAATAGCTTCATAATAGTTTAGTTGGGTGGATATTTGAAGGTAGGGACTATAAACAGATTCAACAATAATTAGTCCAGACTGGATTACGTTTTAGTGGCCACTCAAGTTCTTATTCTGTTTGATGACCATGATGTTATGATGAATGCTTTTACTGCAAAAGAAAGAAAGAAAAAAGAAATCTGGCCGAGTTTCTTCACCAAGATACGACAATAGCTCCCATTAGATTGTGCTGCAGATAGATTAGCATGGATCTCCATTAAAAATCTACCAATATCTAGATGGAATATGACTTGTCTCACAAAATGGTTACAAGATATGGGCAGACTAATAGGGTATGACAAAATCAGCCTAAGATTCTCTTCATTGTATATTATACGACTTCTTATTGGCACCCAGAATTCTAATAGTCTACATTCTGAAGTGATGTTAAGGCTGAATGGTGATGATTATCATATTACAATCTCTGAGACTGATTCTCTACCTTCTTTACCTTATCCGAATAATGATTTAATACCATACAGTATAGATACTTTTTTTGGAAACACTACAGCAGGTTGAAGATGACGAGTCAGATGATTAGTCTGAAAATTTAGATAGATCAGGGAATGTGGATGTTGTACCTATTCTCCCAATCAGTATACCTCAAGTGGTCGACTATGAGATTCAACATACATTCTTGATGTATAACACACATTGGAGTGGTGATAAATCCTCAGCGAGAATCATGGAACAAGAGCATTTATTCCTAGAAATTTTAGGATTGTATGTGTTGAAAGTAAACTAATTTATGGAAATTAGTTTATCCAGTCAACTGGTTGAGACTAAGTAACTGGTTGGATTAAATAAATCGATTGACCGGTTCAGTCGGCGAAATACAATTCTTGTTCAAATTAGAATTTCCTTGTATTAGTTTAATTCCTTGATTATTTAGGACTTTTATGCTTATAAAATGGCTTGTAATTCAAAATTATTTAGCACAAAAGAAGAGAATAGCTAAGAGAGCTTAGAAAGAAACATCTAATAAAAGTATACATTTCTCACAATCTTCTTCTTGTTCTTGAGTTTTTGACTTTGCATTACTGTTTTTGATCTTATACCACACTTATCCTTCTTTCACAAGTGGTATCTGAGTTTAGGTTTGATTATTTAATATGGTTAATCAAAACTTCCCACTTCATTATCCTAGGTTGACAAAGAAAAACTATGAAACTTGGAGTATTCAAGTAAGAACTTGGTTAGGTTCCTAATATGTATGAGAGACAGTTGAAAAAAACTTTAAGAAGCCTATAGATGGAGCAACATTGACTTTATTCTAGAGGGAGGTCGTACAAAAAGCACGAAGAAAGGATCAACAAGCACTAACAATCATCCAGCATTGTCTAGATGATACCATTTTTGAGATAGTGGCAAATACAACCACCGCAAAACAAGCATAAAAAGTTTTACAAGAATCAAATCAAGAAGCTGACAATGTGAGGAAAGTATGTTTACAAAAGTTATGTGGTGACTTTGAAAAGTTACATATGCTTGAATCGAAGAATATTTCAGAATACTTTGCAAGAGTATTGGCCATATACAATCAGATGAAGAGATATAGGGAGAAGATGGAAGAGACACGTGTGGTAAAGAGATCCTATGCTCACTGCAAAAGAAGTTCTATTATGTGGTGGTCGTGATAAAGGAGTCGTAAAATATAGATATTCTTTCAATTCAAGGTCTCATGGGAAAATTATAAGCCCATGAGAAAAGAGTCAATAAGATTTAAGAAGATGTGGGTAAACAACCACCTTTTCAAAGTAAGATGGTTCTGGATATTCACAAGGGGGTAGAGGATGTGGACAAAATAAAGAAAGAGGCAGATTTGGAAAATGAGGTCATGACAGCCTCAACAGGTCAATCAGTCGACCACATAAAGCAAACTAGTTGACCGGTTACACTGATAATGGCAATTTGAAATCTAGGTTTGACAAAAAAAATTAAATGTTATAGTTGTTAAAAGATAAGTCATTATGCTAGGGATTGTTGGAGTCCAACCAAGAAGGTTGAGGAGAATGCAAATCTAGTGATAGAAGAGGTGAAGGAAACCACCATATTAATAATGAATGATGAAAGAATGCAAAACAAAGAGAAAATATGGTATCTAGATATTAGAGCCAACAACCATATATATAGAAACAAAGACAAGTTCATGGAGTTTGATGAAGTGATTAGATGTAATGCCACCTTTACGGATCATTCAAAGGTTTTCATGAAAGGAAAATGTTTGATTTTGATTAAATTAAAAGATGGAAGTCATCAATTTATTGGTGATGTTTATTATATACCAACGGTGAAAAACAACATATTGAGCTTAGGACAATTACTGGAGAAGAGGTATGATATTAAGATGAAAGATCATACTTTGACATTACTTGACACTAAAGGAGCTATGATTGCAAAGGTAGTCATGAAAAAAAATAGAATATTCTTGCTAAACATAGAGACAGGTATGCCTAAATGCATAGGTGAAGGATTAGACTTGGCTTTAGCATACGAGACTTGGATATGTAAACATTGATAGCTTGAAGATAATGGCACAAAAAGAGATGTTGAAAGATCTACCATCTATTATACATCCAAATCAGTTGTGTGAATGATGTTTAGTGGGTAAGCAATTTTGCAAGAGCTTTCTAGAGGAGTCTACATCAATAGAAAGTCAACCCCTATAAGAAAGTCAACCCCTATAAGAAATATATGTTGATTTTTATGGTCCTATCAAACCATGTTTATTTGATAAAAATCTGTATTTTTTACTTTTTATTGATGATTATAGTGGAAAAAATTAGGTATACTTTTTGAAAGAAAAGTCTAATATGTTTAGTACTTGTTTTAAGAAGTTTAAGGCATTAGTTGAAAAAAAAAATGGTTATTCTATAAAATCACTTAGGACAAATAAAGGGTGAATTTTATTCTAATGATTTTAATATATTTGTGAAGATCATGGTATAAAAAGACTCCTAACGATACCTAGATCCCCACAATAAAATGACATGGTGGAGAAAGAATAGAAACATCTTTAACATGGCAAGAAGCATGCTCAAAACCAAGAAGATGCTTAAAGAGTTTTGGGTCGAAACTGTAGATTGTGCTATTTACTTGTCAAATAGATGTCTTAATAAAGGTTTAAATGGCATGACTCCACAAGAATCATGGAGTAGAAGAGAGCCAAGTGTTTTTCACATGAAAGTTTTTTAAAGGATTGACTATGTGCATATACATAATCAAGTAAGGACCAAGCTAGATGACAAGAGCAAAAGGATGATCTATGTAGGCTATGAATAAAAGTCCAAAGGAAACAAGTTGTACAACCTTAATGAAGGAAAGATGGTGATTAATAAAGATGTTGAGTTCAATGAAAAAGGAACTTGGGATTAGAAGGTAGATGATGGTGAGAAATATGACTTCCTACCGATTATTGATGAAGAGTAGGAAAGATATAAAGATTATCAAGAACCTATAGTTATACCTTCATAAACACCAATGAGCTCAACTTTTCTTTTTTCTTCTTTGGCATCTTCTTCTAGTTGAAGATCAAGTAGTAGCACTCCAGCAAGTGCATTAAGAAAGATGAGGAGCCCTGATGACTTATATAAGGTAACTATCGTGTTTGAAGAAGCAATAAAATATGCAAAATGAAGAATTGCTATGGATAAGGAGACCGCATTAATTAAAAATAATGACACATGGAAATTGGTTCCTAGACCAAGAGGAAAAAAGTCAATAGGTGTCAAGTGAATCTTCAAAGAAAAGAATAATATCAAAGAAGAAGTAGAGATGTATAAGGCAATATTAGTGGTAAAAAGCTGTAGTCAAAATCATGGGATTGACTGTGATGAAATATTTGCTCCAGTTGTTAGATTAAATATCATTCAATTAATTATTTTCATTGTTGCCCAACATAGATGGAGAATCAATCAAATGGATGTCAAATAAGCTTTTCTTAATAGTTTTCTTGAAGAGGAGGTTTACATTGAGCAACACATAGGATATGAAGTGAAAGGACATGAAGATAAACTCTACAGTGGTTCTCAAAAAGTTTAAAATGAAAGATTGTGCAAAAGTTCAAGGGAGTAAAGATGTCAAAGAATGATGAAAACGAGAAGATAAACTCTACAACATTCAAAAGCTTAGTTGGGAGTTTGAGGTATTTTACATGCACTCGTCCGGATATTGTTTTTGGAGTAGGAATTATGAGTAGATTTGTAGAGACACCAACCATGACACACTTCAAAGCATTAAATTGAATTCTTCGGTATATCAAAGGTATTGTTTATTTTGGCTTGGTCTATGTTATTCTAATAGCTTTGAACTTGTAGATTATAGTGATAGTGATTGAGCTGAAGATATGGATAATAGAAAGAGCACTATGAGTTTTATTTTCTACATAGGAGACATAGTATTTACATGGAGTTCAAATAAGCAATCTATAGTCACTTTGTCAACATGTAAAGCTACATGTGTAACTACTTCATCATATGTTTGTCTTTCATATGGCTAATAAGATTATTAAATGAATTGTGAATGCGACAAGAGAAACCTACTGAAATTTATATGGACAATTCATCAGTCACTGCATTAGCAAAGAATCCAGTATTTCATGATAGAAGTAAGTATATTGACACAAGATTTCATTACCTACGAGATTGCATTACAAACAAGTAAGTTGAAGTCAAGTATGTGAAAACACAAAACCAAATCGCGAATATCTTCATAAAGCCACTAGAAAATGATGTTTTTATAAAGATGAGAAATATATTGGGATTTATGAAGAAAACAAGTTTAAAGGGAGATGTTGAAAGTAAATTGATTTTTTGGAAATTAACTAAACTAATCTATTAGTTGGGAACAAGTCGACTGGTTGAGACTAGATAACCGCTTGGATTAAATAAATCGGTCGATCGATTTAGTTGACAAAATACAATTCATGTTCATATTAGAATTTCCTTATATTAGTTTATTCCTTGATTATTTAGGATTTTATGTCTATAAAAAGGCTTTTAATTCAGTATTATTAAGTATCATAAAAAAAAAAAAATAGATAAAAGAGTTTAGAAAGAAACATTTAATAAAAGTATATTTTTCTCTCAACCTTCTTTTTATTTTTAAGCTTGTAACTTTACATTACTATTTTTTATGTTATATTATACTCATCCTTCTTCTAATAATATACTATTATCAAATACCATGGCCAACATGGACCTGGATATTGAGGTTTCACAGCTATTCGGCTCTCAGCAAATGGACTCCCTACTCATATATCTGAAACAAGATTTACTATAATTAGCACTGAACACCAGAACTCGTCGCAGAGGCCCATGGCAGTAGCTTGACCTCACAGCATGTCTCCGAGGAGGAAAGCCCAAAATTTAAAGTCTCTCCAATACAGGATGCTTTCAAAACACAGCAAAGGACAACTCTACAGAGGGGGTTGATGAATCTTTAATGAACAATGGTATCCGAATGGGGAATCTCAGATGGGAACAGGAGATGGGTAGACGGATTATTGATTCTCCATTCAGCAATAATACTGATGCTGGGATAAGCAAGACGATTGTCGATGGAGTGACACTTGATATTGCTGGAGGTAATAATTTAGAGGACTTCTCTTCTGAGATAAGGAATCGATTGGAACGAGAGGCTGGGGACTGGGAGCGAGTCCATACAGTGATAGAATCTTGGTCTGATAGGTATTTACATTAAACTTCTATGAAGATATTTTCTTGAAATATATGTGGTATGGGTTCGAAGTTAAACGAAGGTCTGTTTCCACGGTAATCTCTCCACATGATGTATCAGTGTGTTTTTTTTTAAGAAACTAGATTGAATACTTGTATGGATAATAATATTTATCAGCTATGGGATGGAAAGGATATCAAATGGCGGGCTCTAGATTAAGATGGTCGTTCAGGAGGATTGCTGACTCTATGGGATGATGCAAAATTTCAGGTTCACTTATAGAATACGGTGATGGTTTGATTGGCCTATTAGGGCAGCATGTTGAATCCAGTTTTCGTTGTGCAGTAGTGGGAATTTATGTCCCCTGCACAGTGCATCAGCGACAGTCTTCATGGAGGAATTTGATCATTCTCATGAAGTCTGCATTTGACATTCCTTGGGTAATGATTGGTGACTTTAATGAGACTTTGGCCAAGGGTGAGGGAAACAGTAGATTCATCAATGCTGCAGGTTCTAATGACTTGAAAAGATTTTTAGATTCTTGTAACTTGATTGAACTTGCCTTAACGGGGCATAGCTTCACATGTTTTAGAGGAGGCTCTATGAGCCGTATCGATCGAGCATTTTCTTCGCCTAAATGTCACTCACATTTCAGAGATTCCATTCTACGAATGCTACCAAGAGGTCTTTCTGATCACGGGCAATTGATTGTAGGAAACCATGAGCAAGATAAAGGATGGAGGCCTTTTCGATTTATTGACTGCTGGTTATATAATCCTCAGTTTCAGGAAACTCTTCAATCATCATGGCAGACAGCTTTTATTGAACTTCCAGGGAGATTCAGACTTTTGAAAAAGCTCAGTTGTATTGCAAAGGGCCTGAGACAATGGAATAATGCTCAATATGGAAATCAAGAAAACCGTCTGGCTTGGTTGTATAATCGCATAGCTGAGATTGAAAAGCTTCAGGTGGATAGAACTCCCACATAGATGGAAAATCAAGAAATGGGGGATTTGATAAAAGAGCAATGACAATATTATATGAGGATAATGCCAAATGCATTGCCTAGATGAAGGGGGGTTTATATTGAAGGTTATAGAACCCAATCACATATTATGGAAATTGTTTTTCACACATGAACTAAAGAAGAAAGGAGAAATCAATGTTCATTAAATATGCTCAAATGAGAATCCAGCATGTTTGTTAAAAGCATGAGCATTGTTGTTACCTCTCTTTTTTTTTACCCCATAAAAAATTAAAAAAATAGAAAAAAAAAGAAAATCCAAAAAAATATATGAGAGCATACACATGAAGAAAACCTAAAAAAATGCCCAAGTTGGTGGTGAAGGACTAAAACGACAAGTAAAAAGTTCGGAGACCAAAATGTAAAAGATTAGCAAAATTAACAACTCAATTTTGATTGACAAAAAACTTCATTGGTGAAAATATTTTTATTTGGTGTTTAAAGACTCAATTGAAATTTTTGAAAGCTTAATTAATTTTATTAAGGATTTAATCGCAAGAAAAATCAGTTTTTGAAGTCAATTTGGATGTTAGTTGATACAAATTGAAATTTGGGGACTAAAATTGAACTCTAAATAGCTTAATTGGTCAAATCAAGGGCTTAATTGCATAAAATTCAAAGTCTAATGGGCAATTAAGGACTTAATTGAACAATTCGTAAACCAATGATCAACTTGCAAAAAGCCATAGACTTTAGGAACTGAAATCGATGAAATAAGGGGTCAAATCGAAGAAAATTAAAAGTTTATTGATCAATTAAAGATCCAATTAAACAAATCAAAAACCAAGAACCAAATTATAAAAAGCACTCAAATCTGGGGCTGGCAATAGAATTTGACATGGATGAAATTGCATGAAATTAGGAGTTCATGAGGAAATTACCAGTAAAATTAAAAGAAATTAGAAGAATAAGGATTTAATTGAAGTTTGCCAAAACTCAAATTAGAAAATCTTAATTTATAGGGTTTAGCCAAAACGAGCTACTATGCACCTTCTTCAACAGTTTTGGTTGATTTAGTAGATATTTTCAAGTGAGTGAATGTAGCGTTTTCGACCACCTCTGAGACTGTAACCATCACCATTCAACTGAGAAACAACCCCTCTACAACCTCATTTCCATGATATCAAATGTTTACATCTCATTTTCTCTAATGATCTCAACAACATCTTGTCCTTAATTAACAATCACTGCACTTTCAGATTCCATGCCGATTGAATTGGCACTTTAAAAAAAAATAAATGTAAAGCTACAAACCTCCAAATTATATAAGAATAGATCCAATCAAAAGGTATGCACCCCCTCTATCATGATCAGGTGATCTCAGGCGACATTGATGTCGGTGTTGCTTCGACGAAATCACAAAAGTAGTTAACCCAGTCAGCCTTAACTGAAACACTCATATACACAAAACAACATAACTCTTTCGTGTGTTCACATTTAAAAACTCCAAGAGGGTTCTTATTAAGGGTTTAAAATTATTCTCTAAAGATCAAAAGGTTAGAAACACTTCACATTGACCTTTAAGTTACAAAACCACCCAAAGCAAAAATCATTAATCCAGAGGTGAAACCAATCTAGTTTTGATTTGTTAGAACCTTAATAAACTCATCTAGAATCTTTGAATCCGCCTATAAAAAGAAGAGGTAATCAGAGGAAGAAGGGGGGAAGAAAAGGAAGAAAAGAGGAGAAAAATGAGAGAAGAAGAGAAACTTTGATTAAGGTTTAAGAAATCTAATCTAGTTTAAAATTCCAAGGGTTCAGTTCATTTTTGTTGGGTTTGGAGATACGAAGAAAGGGAAGGCAGCATTAGAAATCCATTTTTATTTGAAGATTTCAAGCTTGGAAGGTATATTTATAGCTACAAACCTTGAAAATAGAGTCCATGAAACCTGTTGAATTGATTTCTATTGTTTAAATGCAATGTTTTGAATATATTGATATGTTAATGATTGTCTTAGTATGTTATGTTTACATGTTTATTTGATTTGGAATATGTCAAATGTGGTAGTAAGGAGTTAATGTTTTTGTTTAGTTAATGCATTAATTTTAGGTTTTTGAGTTATGGTTTTTTTTTTCAAATGTGGTCTTATAAAAATACAATATATATATATATATATATATAATAAAAATGTTTTTTTGCATATTGCATACGGTCAAGTCTCTCAAAAATAAAAAAATAAATTATTTTTTACTTAAAATATAGATATATAAAAATATATGTTGTGTTTTAGTATTTTTTACAAAAAAAAATATATTAGCATGCATTGTGGATTTAATAACCAGTGTATTGGATCCATGAGAACTTGGTCAATATTTCAATAACTCGTATAAATTTTAATTCATGGAATTAATGGTCAATATTTTGATATAAATGTTGGACCTACAAGTAGACTGGTGTTTAAATATCAAGAGTTGACTAGAAAATTCTCATAATTATTTTAAATATTCACCAATTTAAAATAATTTTTATCATAATATACGAATTATGGAAAACATTTTTATAATAAGAATTTATTTGGACACGAGCACATAATAAATCCAAATCGTTCAATTTATTTGCATGAATAAATCTTTATTCCAAGACAGAAGTTATCAAAATTTTCAAAACACATTCAAACCAAAATTTTCAAATCACATTCAATTAATTTCTTATATTTTAAATTTCTGATAATACTCGACACTTGGACCCGGAGACCTTTCACTATGAGCGACAAGGATGACCTAGGCTGTATATCTTTTAAAATACTCGTATACAAGATTGACATGTGTCTGCCAAAAGACATGGAGGGAGATGGATGGGCGTTGTCCTCTTGTTTTTCTTTCACCAAGGCTGTCCCCATGTTGTCCCGTTAGGTTTTATTGATAAGGTTTATCATAAGAAAATTTCAAAATGTGTAATGAAAATATTGTACTCTTTGTCTTTTACTGGGGTTT
>Ga0325410_1001973_pt1 | contig 22950 bp, 10 predicted proteins | sample PopdelMetagenome_16_FD_206182 | JGI IMG/M metagenome (GOLD analysis project Ga0325410, IMG submission 206182) | Populus deltoides microbial communities from Bellville, Georgia, United States - Xylem-PdIQD-R3 | ecosystem: Host-associated > Plants > Phyllosphere > Stem > Wood/Secondary xylem...
ATCTCCTGGTTTGTGGATACCTTCAAGTGTCTTATTCATAAGATTTCAATCATTCATTATCCCAAACTTTCTTGGGCATTATGGTGCATTTTATTCTTGAAGAGATGCAATTTAGCTGCCCCTGCAATTAAATTTAGTGCATGATGTCTTTAAGCCGGTACTTTCTGGTCAGATAAAAATATTGCTGGTGGTTCTGTCCATTTTGCAGGTTTGGAGTGCTTATAAAGACCAGAAACATGACCTCTTCCTTCCTTCAAGTGCCCAGTCGGCCGCAGCAGGAGTTGCAGGTCTCATTGAGAATTCTTCATCAAGACTGACTTATGCCCTTGCAGCTCCTCCACAACCTCCTCAAGGAAGACCACGTGCTCCAAGCCCTTCTGACTCAAATGGAAATCAAGATCAGCTTATATAGCACCCAAGTGGAGGTATTGACCAAGTAATTTACACAGCATCACATACCGTTTTGTATAGCTCACTGTACAGCTTTGTTACCTACATGCGCCTCTTGTTTACAAACACGCTCGTTTTCACACTGGGGTGGCATTTGCATTTTCCTAGATAAATTAAGGGTATTCTTTCTTGTAACCTGTAAAGAGAGACATCTTTGTAAATTTTCTTTTCGGCATATCTCTCTATTTTCTATATATAGTTGAGGTGATTTTTTTGTGTGAAATTTTTGGCATCTCTCTTTTGACGAATTTTCCTGGCAGTTCTTTGAGAGCAATCTTCATTTGGAGTTTCCGTGGTGGAAGCTTTCCTTCACCTCTCAAAGTTAGCAGTGTTGGACGTGGATGCTAAATGTTTGATCCATGATCAATGACCTTTCATGGGCTCAAGTTCGAATCCCTACACGGTCTTTTTCACAGGATTAAGATTGAAACCTAACACGAGTTCACAAACTCACAACTGAATACTCGGACGGTTAGATTACAATATCAAAATCTCAAGTCTTTTGTAAGGATATTATCCAACTCTTTTAGGTAAAGTGTTGTGGGGTGCAACCAATATGAAAATAATCAAAGGTATGAACAAAGTAGAAAGAATATTGCATCAAGTTGTAAAGATGAAAGGAAATACCCAGTTATAGAAAAATATGACTAGCTAGCCGTTTAGAAATAGAGCGAGGAGGTCAAACTTTTCAAATTATAGGAAGTTTGGTGTTCTGGATAGTTCAAGCCACATGATGTTAAGAGTGTCAGCATGAAGTATTTAAAATAATTGTCTTGTTTGTTTGTCCTAGATGGTAAAAAGATGACAAGGTCATTTTGAATTCAAATATTGGTAAGGTAACTCAAATCTTGATGTAAGATACAAGATAGGTACAACTATTGCACACCTGTGCATGTGAAAAAGAGAATTTTCAGCTCTGCAAGTGTACAAGGGAGAAAATCATCTAGTATATACTATTTGTCTAGAGATATTGTATCCGAACATGAACATGGTTATTTGGTCTACCACTCGCCATATTGTTCATTAGAGGCCTTAGAAATTGTGTGCGCTATGGCCATCTAGTTTACTAGAGGTCTTAGATTTTTTAGGTGAGAACACGAAACATTTCAACGTATTTTAGGCTAAATTTTCAGGGTTGTTTTAAGTTAGTTTCAAGAGTTAAATTAGTTTCTAAAATTATTTGAGTTACACTAACTTAACACCTAAGACTAATATTGAATAAAAAAAAGATCTCATCATTTTGACTTAACGTTTTGTGCAAGACATATCAATTATCCTTAGATTATATAAATAATAATGAATCTATATCAACAAAAACTCGAGGGACTGATTAGTAACCAATTAATGGTTTGATTCCTTGGACCCGCCTTCTCATTTTTTTTTGGATGACAAACTATTAATACTTTTTCAAGTTTTAACATGGAAAAAAAAATATATCTCCCCCTTTCAATTGTATCATATGCTTATTGAAAGAACATGAAAAAATTCATCAACACCAACACTCAAATGCAAGATTAATGCCCAAAATAAAAACAACTTCATGACAATGTGTTTTCGCTTAGAAATACATTAAAATAAAGTTTTATTTTTATTTTTATAAAATTATTTTTAATATCTGCACATCAAAACGATCCATAAAAATATTTTTTTTATTTTAAGTAAAAATGTTTTTTTACAAATTTTGAGGGAACATGGTTTATACCGCATTCCCAAACACTTTCAAGTCATAGCATTTAAAGACATAAAACCGATTTGATAAACTAGCATACCAAAGTGAAGCTTGAATTGAATTGGAAACATTTTCCATTATTTAGAGACTTAAAGCAAAAAACTTAATCTTCTTAGGCATGCCATAATCTAAATAAGACACCGATCAATATCAGTTATATATCTACCCTGCTGATTTGGTTTAGATACTTAAGGATCAATTGCACTACTTGTTTTTTATTTTTGTCATTGATAAATGTGGATGATGATTCATTCCTTAAAGTCATTATTATAATAGCTACTTGCAAACTTGATGGCTTTTTTTAAAAAGAAAAGTTCTAAGAAAACAAATGTTGATCGACCACATTAAAGGTTGGAGTTGATCATAGATGCTAGTATCAAGAAAAAATTACTATGAAAAAGAAAAAAGAATGGCTCAACAAGCCCAAAATATTCTTCATAAAGATCAATATTGGATAAAATCTCACTTTTATACAAAACAACAATATTGATAAATGATTAATCTCTACTAAGGATAAAATCACAAAGCAACTACAAACCTTTGGTAGAAAAGATAAAAAGGCTTCTTGTTTCTAAACCACCTCAGTCTTAAAAGGTTGTATTTGTTTGTGTTTATGTCATGTTTCCATTTTGTTAGTTGCACATGACACTGACTTTGTTTATATAAAAACATATTTATTATTAATAAAAGTTTTTTTAATTTTTAATAATCTTTTATATTTGATTAATAAATCTAATATTTAATTAATAAGTCTGGAGAAAAGATAAAATCCTTGGGAAAAAACAGATTTGCAAAAGAAATTATAAAATTGTTATTTTATGATATTCCTATTACATTAAAACATTATTGTTCTTGATTAATGCTATATTAAAACTGAACATTAATTAGAGATATTGAGATTGATACATATTATATTATTTTCTTTATAAAAGAAAGCAGTTGTACTCATAAGCTGAGGTATAAAGGATATCTAGCATTAATAGATAAGTGTTTGTCATATGAAATATACACTATACTAACCCATATTGATAGATCATATGTATCTAAGGAAAGGCTTATGTGATAGTTTTGTTAATAATCTTTATGCTAGCAAATATGCCTTATAGCCAATTGGTTGATTGTATGTAACACAAATTTTATTTATGTAAAACATATTTATTATTAATAAAGACTTTCATTATCTTTAATATTCATTTATATTTGATTAATGATTAAGTTCATGGGTCAAAAATGCTTTATAAATAAAATTATAAAGTTGTTATGATTATGAGATGCATATTGCATCAAAGCATTGTTTCTAATGTTCATAGTCAATAGTTTGTTAAGAATGAATATTAACTAGAGCTGTTAAGAACGATAAATATTATGTTTTTCTTTTATGAAAGGAAGCAAATGCTATCATGAGTTGAGGTACGAGGAATACTTGGAACTAATATGTAGGTATTTATCATATGACATGTACATTGAATGAATCCATATGAGAATTTCATATACAGAGATCACTTATATTTATTAAAAGACTCACATGATAATTGTGTAAGTGATCATTAGACTTAAGATCACAAAGTTATATTATATAGGGAGTGTTATGCTTTGATCTTGATTATATGTTGTCCACATCAAGGGTAATAAATGATCAGATACTGGTTATAACATAGTATTTGATTATGAAATCCTTAGCCAAGGTAGAATGAGATTTGAAAAGAGTTTTAAATCTTATTCAAATAATTAATGACTATATTGTTGAGAACAAAAATGATTTAACAAAGCAAATATACTTCAAGCTATAATGTCTAAATCAAAACATTCTTGACAAATAGATAATAATTACATTGAGAAAATGGTCACTGAAAGGTTAAGTTAAACCACTTATGATTTTTCTGATATTTGAGAGATTATAACAGGTTGTTAGATATTGTATTTGATCTTTAAATATATTGAATATTGACAGATTTGACTTTCAATTGATGTTTTACTCATAACTGGAGCTGTAAAGGTCAAAATGAAGTGATTTCAGTGGCATTAGAAAGATAACATCCATACATTTCTATACATATATGGAAACAAAAAAAAAACATAGAATCGCAACCTTCAAAGACAAGTCTTGTATTTTGCTAGTTTTGACCTTCGAACATCCCAATTTGAATGTCTTGAGTTAGAGAAGCCAATTTGATACAAACTTAATGTTTTTGGATTTATGACTTAAAGACCTATCAACCTACCGAATCTCGGCAGAAGAAGATCTCATATGAGAGAGATATGATTTTTCTAAGACAACCTATAAATTTTATCAACAGATAGGTTTTGTGAAGAAACAAGTCCAACTTACTTCCTAAACATCCAAACTGATATGGAAATTGTTTCTTTATATGGAAAAGGTCTTTATTTAGGCAAATTAACTTCATTAAGTCCAAAGTCAAAGTTTGAAGATTTTATACAAGACTATTTTTCCTTCTTTATAGAAAATAATTATTGTACTACTTAAATATAGATTGCCTATTTTGGAAAGGACTCCTATATTTTTTTTTAAGGATACAAATGGACAAGTAGGAATCTTAGGAGTAGGGTTTTCCATCAGATAATATAAAAGAGAGAGGAAAAGAGTGTGGCGACCAGAAAGAAGAAAGATACTTTCACCTTTTTTCTACACTCGAAATTATATTTTCATCTTTCCTTTTCCTTAGTTTTTTTTTTTAGTTATGCAAGGCTCGGTTATTTTTCTTGGTTGAAAGGATGCAGAAGCCTTCAAATTTCAAAATTTGTGAGATCAATTTTATCTTTTCTTTTCAGTTTATATGACGAGTATGAATTTTTTATGTACTTATTTTCTATAATTGTTTAGTTTGATTGTTAGAGCGCACTTTAAGTTATTATTCTAACTAATCTATTGCTAAGTTTTCTATCAAAACCAAAGTTGTGATATTTAATTTGTGAAGCAACTAAATTTTATAAATTTGGAAGATCTATATTGTTAATCTTAAGGAAAACATTCAGTTAAATTAAACATAGACTATCGACAGTTATATTGTCTAAATTTATCAACCTATCTAGTTCTTAAGGGTACCATTGAATTAAATTACTAGTGCGGATGCCGTTATTTTTTAATGGTTAGGGTCAGTTATACTGCGAATCAATTAACTGACTAACATTAAGAAAATATAAATATTAAGAATATAAATTAATGTATCATTTCAATTATCAATTTTGATTTCCATCGATGGATGTTTATGTAAAACCAAGGTTTTTCTCTTAATAAGTTTTGGTTTATTTAATTTGGTTCGATTACTTTATTTTGTTTACCCTAACATAGCTTAGATAATCTCAACCCCCATAACTTGAATCATTCAGCATAAAGACCTAAACTAGATCTTCCTCGTGGGATTGACCATTTACTTGCTCTATACTATCTTATTTGTTTAAGCTAGGGTAATTAATTTGTGTGATTGCGACATTGCAACAAAATTTGACGCCGTTGTCAGGGAAGTAATTCAAATTGATTCTTGTGCTGTGATTGTTCTTTATTTCATTAAAAAAACACAACAAAAAAAAAAGTTATTGTTCACACTATACAAATTGAAATTCTTAGTAGAATTAGGCTAAATTCCATTGTTTTCTAGAGTTTTTTGGCATTTTTTTTGTGTTTTAGCATTGGATTTTCATATATTTTCACTACTTTAAATCTCTCTTGTGATTGCTTTACTTTTAGTTTATCAGAGTTTTCTTGACTATTATACCTGCAACCTGATCTACTGACTAAGGAAAAGTGCAAGTAGATCTCGATATAGAAATTTTTTTTTATGTAAGACTATTTTTGAATTGGAGTGTAAAGTCCAATTTATCTCTAAGGGATATAAAAAATGATCTTTTCTCATTTTAAGCAAGATTGGTCAGGATTAATAAATTTTAACCTCATTACCGTAGCAATTTGCACAGAATTGTTTTGCGAGTTCATGACTCATGAAAACTTCATCACTTTCATTTCATGTAGCTTTTGCATAATAAACTTTGATGGTTGGATTGTTCATCTAGGTATTTAGTCATCTCTTACGGAGTTGCTAGGTGAATTGTTGTCATTGACAGATTATTGATTTTTTTTTTAAATTGTTAGCAAAAGTCAAATCTTGAAAACCTTTGTTTGAGAGAAAATGATTTTTGAAAAAGGTTTTTTTTTTTTAGCCTTTTAAGATCATTTGTGAAATGCACAAGATGTAACGAGAATAAGTAACTAAACTTTATTGATTTAAGAAACATGAGTACATTACACATAATATTTCTTTACAGAGTCAGAGTTCACAAGTCTAGGCAAGTCGCCTTTATCCATTCTTATCAATAGTAAAGCTCCCCTGGAGAAGGCTTTCTTCACTATATATGAGCCTTCATAGTTAAGTGTCCACTTACTCTAATCTTCACTACGTAGAGGTAATATCTCCTTCCTGAATACCTTGGGTCTGATTTTCTGGTCATATGCTTTTGCATTATTTGTTAATTCATTAGTATTTAAAAGTGCATTTTTATCAAGGTTTTATATCATCATTTTGCACTTGAAGTATCAATAACTCTTTAACTAAAGCATGTTTAATAATAACATATCTAATAATATAAGATACCTTTAATTTATGGTAAATATTCATCTTAAATGTAGGCCTATCACATAAATGAAAGAATTGATTGATGAGTTAAATTACTGAAATTGAAAGGACAAATTGATGGCCAAACTTAGAAAAGAGATTTTGGTGCAGTCCAAACTAGAACATTGTTCGGTAATCGGGTCATATCTGGAGTTGTAGATCTCGGATTTAGGTCTACTTTATATGGATGGAAAGGTAAGACATAGGCCTACAACTTTCATAGGAGCCCAAGATTTAACAAGGCCGTTTTCAAGTCCAAATTATAGCAACAACGAAGAAGTCCGAATCTGTCATGCAGCCTAGACACTATTCAGTGTTTAGCCCATATCTCGAGTTCTAGAAATTCAAATGATCTCAAATTTTTACCCTAGAAAGATGAGACAATTTCCTAGAACTTTCATGATTGAAGTCTGTTCAAATTATGACATTATCAATGACGTTTTTGGCAGACAAGAAGATAAGAATTGTCACCAGGTCAAGATGTGGCTACCTATTCATCAATTAGTCAACAAGTCAATAGTTCTGAATTTTAGCCTATAAAAGGAGGTATTTGCCATATATTTAGGCATCTTAGTGTTTAGATCAAGATCATGCTCTTGCTCTCTCTTTATATTTTGTAATGCTTAAGTTTTGCTTATATTAATCTCTGGCTTATGCTTTTCATTTCCTTTCCTTGTTTATTTATGTTTCTTTCTTTCAGTATGTCTAGCTAGGTTAATTATGTCAAGGTGAAAAGGGTACACTAATGGTGTAAGAATGAGTATAATATAAACTTAACATGGACCTTAATGTTGGATACTAACATGCTTTATATTTGTTATCTTGTTCACCTTTAATACTTTGCTTGTTAAATGGTTAATCTAGATTTATGTTGTATAACATTTGGTACAACGAATACTTGATACTTTCATAGCCCATACTGTATGGTATAACCGACACCTGAGTTATGAAAGGAACTTGATTTGTTTTTTTTTTGATCAAATGTAAGAATTGTATAGATCAAAAAGAGCAAGACAAGCTGGAAACCAGCAGAACAATACATACACCAGTAAAGGGAACAGACTCCCTTGAACAAACCATAGTAGGCATAAAAGCAAAGCTAAATAGCCGAAGGGAACATGCTCCCGAAAGAAAGGGAACAGGATCCCATAGTCAAATAGCATGAACATCCCTCATGCAGAGGAAAACCTTCCAAGGGAAGAGAGGGCCTAGCAGGAGGGCCCTGTAGCAAAAAGAGTCATATGAAGCCAATTTTCATGAGCCATGCATATGACATCTACAACCAGCAGCGAAGCAATCAGCAGGACGAGCGCAAGAAGCCAGCACGAAGACAGCTTGGACCCACAGATGACCAACCAATAGCCCATATATAAAAGCATGAACAACCTTCATGCAGAGCAAAAAAAAGACAGCCTAGACCCACAGATGTCCAACCAACAACAAAGGGCATCCAAGCCTCACTAGAGGGAACAGGCTCCCGAAGGATCCCATATACAAAAGCATGAACAGCCCTCATGCAGGGCAGAGAAGAGAAAAACCTAGGGAAACATGCCCCTACTAAGCCTATCTAGAAATGCAGTAAGCAGCCAAAGCCCCTCAGCAGGGCACATCAGGATCTGAAAAACAGCCTCCTATTCTGGAGCAAAAGAGCAAAGCAGCGTCAAACCAACCCAGCCAGCAAGGCCACAAGCATATCTGGACAACAAAGAGCCAAATAGCAATAAATAGTAGCAAACAATAAGACCCCACGACAGGGTTTATACCAAACCCAATCAGTAGCTACAAAGCATGCAAACCAACTGCAGAAAACAGAGGCAACAAGCCAAAAATAAAAGGCTGGCAAATTCGACAAACAATCCCAACCAGCAAAAACTGCACCAACTATAAGACAGGCCTAAGAAGGCAACAACAATATACAAAAAAAGTAAACCCAGAGTAGACACAAGGATATATTCCTTGGCCTAAATCCACAAGAGTATAATATTTCAAAGAGAGGAAGAGGGGGTGCTACCCTGAATTCTAGAGTCAGCCGAGGAGTAATTTTTGGGAGGTCTTCCACTCCTACCTAAGGGCACCCCTGGTCGTCCAGTGGTAAAGGCAGCTTTATTTGTTGTTAACATAAGTTATAATCATGAATGCCTGACAACATTTACAAGTATTAGCATTATTCGAATAAGATAACTAATGTAATCATGTTAACAATTTATAATCTAATTGGAACCTCCTTTGTGTGTGGTTTCCAATTGAATAATAAGAGTTTATACTATACTTGTTTGAAATACCATTAGTGGATCCTCTAACCTTAATATTTGTTGTTATCATTGTTTTATCCTTACGTTAATCTTCCATCTCAAAGTTCTCATCAACTTCTTCTTAATCATCTTTATTATTATCATTATTAATAGTATTTTATCGCCTTTCTTGGGAACTACTACTATATTTAATATCCATTGTGAGTGCTTAACCACCTCTAAAAAAACTTGCATCTCATTGCCTTTCTATCTCGGTTTTCACTTTGAGTACATATCCGAACGAGTTCTTTCGAGTTTTTGCTTCACAAGTATTCTTCCTTCATTTAATGGCACCCCATGCACTATAATGTTAGTATCTAAACTAGACATATTTGTGTAGGACCAAGCAAACACATCGACATGCTCGCGAAACTGTGATATCAAGTTTTCCCTTTCACTAGTAGTGATTAAAGTCTCTATTTTCAATTCTCTTTCATCTTGCCTTGTACCAGTTTCCAAGCTCGTTTTGATTATTTTACTAGCTTAGTGAATTCTTTTATATCATCTTCTTTTCATTCATTTTTTTTCCATTGCAATTGTGTACTCATCAAAATTTGACAATTCAATCTTAGTGTAATGTGCTCGTGATTTTATGGACAATCCGCTTCCAGATTTACTGAAAGTGGAAGGTTTTTCAATATAAATGTGTATTTCACAAAGATAAAAGGATGGATTTTTTTTAAAAAAAAGCATGATCTCATTAATAAGAAAGAAGAAGAAGATAGGCTCAACTACAATAAGAACCATATGTTGACATCTTGAGCCCCTAACCGATGGCCCGTCTATGACTTAAAACAAAGATTTGCACTCATGAATAAATCTAGTATTTTGAATTTATTATGAACTCATATATCCAAATAAATTCTTCTGGGAAAATCCATATAGGTTTCGTACTAGGATTCAACTATCTTGGAAGACGAAAGAGTTTTTCACAACTCGTATATCACAGTAAAAAATACTCTCAATTAAAATTGGTGAATATCCAAAATAATTCTAAGAACTTTCTAATCAACTCCTGGTATTTAAATATCAACTTACGTATGCGTATAGGTCTATAACTCATATCAGAATGTTGATTGTTAATTCTCATTAAAAAAAAAAGTTTTTATAGGGTTTATGAAATACTGGTCAAGTTTTCATGAATTCAATAAACTGGTTTTTAAATTCAAAAAATATATGCAAAGATATTTTTTGAATTTGTGTATCTAAAAAAAATGTTAAATCATACCGTGTATTTTTTTAAGCCAAAATATGATATTTATTTTTTAAGAGACTTGGTTGTATTTACACCAAATAAAATACATGTTTTGTATTTTTTAAATGAGAAATTTTTGAGATTTCGATGAAAAGCGTATATTTTAATACCATATCAATATCTTACAGTATAAGTCTACAGCCTTGATATTAAATAAAATTTCTGAAAAAACATGTGAAGGACCCACAAATAATTTTAAATTGGTCCTTGAAATTTTTTGGAATTTATTTCGGGTATATATGACAAAAAAAACCATTTTTATTCAAAGCAAAACTGTCAAAATAGGTCAAAAGATGTGTTTGTTAAACAACCCCTTAAGCAAAGAATTCCTCAACAAAAAAAAGTAACCAATCAAACAAAGCCTTAATACCTGGCCCATAACAAAACCAATCAGATTGACTCGAAAACACCAGTTCAACCCTGAATTGAATCGAAAACCATGGTTTGATCCGAAACTAAAACAAAACAAACATTAAACCAAAAACATATCAAAACTAAAAAAAAAAAAACATAAAATTTTCTGACAAAAACAGATCAAACAACAAGAACATGAAAAACATAATGAACATTCAAATCGACCTAGCAAAAACAAATCATAAATTAGACTAGTTTTCATGCAATTAAAGGCAAGGTTTTGTTTATAATAACGTGTAGATCAATAATCAAGCATCTATTTTCTTCGATTAACACTTAGAAGCCATGATTTGATCAAAAGTTTGGGCAGTTGAAAGAACCCTAGAATATAAATGTATGAATACATGTTATTGATGCATTTTAACACTAGATTATTTGCTAAAGATGACAAGTTAACATGTTTGTGCCGAGAATTAACCCAAAATAGCTCAAAAACAAGAGGCTAATGCAAAGTTCATGCAAAGAACATGAACCCAAAATCTAGAAAATTTCTAGAAATTGAAGAACTAATGTTAAAACCTATATTTGGCTTTTTAGGCCTCTAAACACACTACTTTTTGTCTTTACAAACCACATTACCAATACCAAGCATAGTTGAATCCAAAGAACTAACAAAAAAAAAATCAAATCATCATAAACATGTATTAAGTTTCAACTTCATAATTGCAGCCCCATTGACAACCAACAAAAAAACATCAAATTTGAATTCAAAACTAACTCTTTGAACTTTTGGAACCTAAACTATGTTTGGAAACCAAAAACATACACTAACAAAAACAGAAAAAGCATCAAACACCTATTGCAACCTTTTGGCAGAATCCAAAACTACCTTTCTTCATCAAAATCAGTCACAAACATATTATCTTGACACCCAGTAACATCAACAACTCCAAACAAGATTTAAACAATAAAAACAACATTTTTACGTGTTAATCAAAATAAAACTAGAAAACATCATAACACTAAAACAAGTTCAAAAAACATCAAAAAAGGTTTAAACATTAAGAAAGTATGAATGGCCAAGCCATATGGACTCTACCCTTGAGTTTTTATATGGTTATACCTTCTTCAAACTTGCTGACTATAGATTCCTATTTTTTCTTCTTTTTTCCTTCCTTCTTTACCTTTCACTCTTTTTCTTCTCAAAGCTTGTTAAATCTTTTATATTAGGCCTTTTCACTATAAGTTTTTTCTCCTATGATTTTCAAGGGCATTTATAGGGTTTTTTCTAGATTTTTTGGTGGATTCCCTCAAATATTGATCAAAGCTTAGCCCTTTGATCAAAATGAGAGGGTTTTGGACAAAAGCTAACATCTAAAAACTCTTGTATTAGGATGGTTTTGTAATTGTGGTTTTGATTTTAAGGGTATTTGGCGGTTTTGCTAGACTTGAAGGGCAAGGAGCTATTTCTTACATTTTGATGTTGAGAGGGAGGTTTTAGATCCATTGATAAAAAAAAAAAACCTTTGAAGAGCTATAAGTGTGAACATGCGAAAAAATAGGTGTCACGATTAAGGCTGGTTGGGTTAACTACTTTCGAGGTTTTGTCGAAGCCACTCTTATGTAAATATCATCGGAAACCACCTTAAGTTGGTAGAGAAAGTGCACACCTTTCATTTGGATCCAACCTTGCTCAATTTGAAAGTTTGTGGCTTCAAATTCATTCGTTCAAAGATGTCAACTTGATCAGCCTAGAATCTAAAAATATAAGGAAGCTAATTGGGCATAAGATGTTGGAGACTTCTATGAAAGAATTGGGGTGTGAACGTTTAATTTCATGGACACGGTGTTATAGAAGGGGTGTTTCTTAGTTGAATGGTAGTGGTTATAGCCCTTGAGGTGGTTAGAGACGCCACATTCATTCACTTGAACATGCTCACTTGATCATCCAAAATTGCCAGTAAATGAGATGAACTGACACGTCATCTAGGTTAAACCCTAGAAATTAGGGCTTTTTTTTTTTTAATTTGGGATTTGGTTAATTTCAAATTGGTTCATGCTCTTTCAATTCCTTTTAATTGCATCTATAACTGTCTCTTAACTTTTAATTGCATGCAATTGCACCCCCACCAAATTCAAATATCAACTCTAGAGTTTAATGCCTTTTACAAACGAGCCCTTAGTTTTTAATTTATTCAATTTCATCCTTAATTGAACACTAAAATATCAATTCATTTTAATTTGGCTCCTGATTTGGTCAATTTCAACTCCTACAATCACACCATTTACAAATTGGTTCTTGGTATTGGGAATCTGCAATTAAGTCCTCAAATAGACCTCCAAACTTTAATTTTTTCCAATTAACACCCAAATTAACTCCCAAAACTAATTTTTGTTGCAATTAAGTCCTCAATAAAACTAATAAAGCCTACTAAAATTTTTATTGAGTCCTTACCAATCCAAGTTTATGTTTCTTTACCTTAGATAACACTATTTTCACTAGTGGGGCCTTTTATTAGGCAGAATTGGGCTATCAATTTTGTTAGTCTTATACATTTTAATCCTCTAACTTTTTCACTTGTCATCTTGGCCCTCAAATACCAATCTTGGGCAATCTCCTAGGCTTTTTTTCATATATATGCTCTTATTATTATTATTATTATTATTATTATTATTATTATTATTATTATTATCTGTGGTAAGAAATAGGTAACAACAAATGCCTCCTCTTTACAATGCTTAAAAAAGTTTTGGATAATGAGCTTGTAACAAAAAAGTGTTTGTCTGACTTGTTGGGTGATCCACCCATTGTGAAATCCAAAAATTGACATATTTTCACAAGCGATTTACCCTTTTTAAATTTCAAAAACAATTTAGCAAGCGTCCATGCTTTTCTAAAATTGGTCTATTTTTATGAGCAAACTGCCCATTTTGAAATTCAAAAATTTTGGTCTATTTACACGGGTAACTTACCCTTTTTAAATTCTAAAAAGAATTTTAGAAAGTATTCATGCTTCCTTGAAATTGGTCTATTTTCACTAGGAACTTACCCTTTTTAAATTTCAAAAAGAATTTCAGTAAACATTCATGCTTCCCTGAAATTGGTTTATTTTCATAGGGGACTTACCTATTTTGAAATTCAAAAGTTTTGGTCCATTTTCACAGGCAACTTACCATTTTTAAATTCTAAAAGGAATTTCAACAAGCATCCATATTTCCTTGAAATTGATCTATTTTCATGGGCGACTTACCCCTTTTAAATTTGAAAAAGAATTTTAATAAGCATCCATGTTTCCTTGAAATTGGTCTATTTTAATAAGTAACAATTTTCATGGGTGACTTACCCTTTTTAAATTCCAAATATTAGAATCTACATCAGATCCTTTAAAAAAATTCAAAATAAAATACCCTTCAATGGCAAACTCTTAAAACAAGCACCTTGTCTTATAGCCTTAGTTATCCATATCCTATGGATATGATGTATTTGCCATTTCTTGGTTTTCGCACACCTATACAAATTTCACCGCCTTTCTTCTTGATTAGTGAACCCTGCACCAATACTATTTCAAAATTTTAAGGTTAAACCATATGTAATACATGCCTTTTGAAATATAGACCCTTATTTCTTCACAGTCTCCTTTCTTGATTACTGAGGATTGTACTTTTTAAGGTGGTCACCCATGCCAGCTCATCCTCCTAGTTTACTCAAGCAACTCCATGCAAGTTACTTTCAAATCTAGAGTGTCAAGCTGCCTTTATAGCCTTATTCTTTTGTGAGTATTTAAACTGTGGAGAATGTTATCCTAATTAGGAATGAATTCTTTTAGTTTGGTTATTTTGTTTTCAGTTCAGCTAACATGTACTTATGCATCTCAACGATTTCTTTCAATTAGAACTTTAGTTTCACAGCTCGATTAACCTAAAATCCCCAATCTAGTTTTGTCTTTTAACCAAAATTAAAATTTTTATCTTCAGCTCAGTCAACCTGAGATCCCAATCTGACGATCTCTTTTAACCAGAACCAAAATCTTTATCTTCAGCTCAATCAACCTAAGATCCCAATCTAGCAATCCTCTTTAACTAGAACCAAATTTTTTATCTTTAGCTCGGTTAACCTAAGATCCCAATCTGTCGATCCCCTTTAACCAGAACTAAAATTTTTGTCTTCAGCTTGGTCAACTTGAGATCCCAATCTAGCGACCCCTTTAACTAGAACTAAAATTTTTATTTTTAGGTTAGTAACCTATGATCCTAATTTGGCGATCTCATTTAATCAAAACCAAAATCTTTGTCTTTAGCTTGGCCAACCTAAGATCCTAATTTAGTGATCCTTTTTAACCAGAACTAAAATCTTAGTCTTCAACTCATTTAACCTGAGATCCCAATCTAACAATCTCCTTTAACTAGAACTAAATCTTTGTCTTCTAGGAGAACCATATTCTCATAGCTATTCTCTGGTGAAACTCTTTTATGATATAGTCATGTCATCTCAGTTACTCATGTTTTTAGCTCAATTGACCTGAAATCTCAATCTATTGATTCCCTTCAACTAGAATTATCCAAAGACATCTTGATTGAATCTGAAATACTTTGATTGCGGGGTTGGCATTTGATACTTCCTGATCATAGAGTTTAAACATTTTGACATTCTTTGATACAAAGAACTGAGAATTTTCTAATGGCAAGATTTCTCTCCTCCTCTTCCTAATTGTAAGGTTGAATTGAGAAGATCCATTGCTATTATTGCTCAATGATTATTTTTCAACTACTTTCATTGTGAATTTTTCATGTAAGATTTCAAAAACATTTATGCAATGTTTAGGGGTTAGATGACTTGTATGCGTCCTTACCTGGTTTAAAATATAGGCCCCTCTTTTCAATGCTCCATCATTATAGGGTGCCTTGACTTGCTATCTAAAGCCTTCTTAATCCTTTGATTCACCATCTCATTCAAATTTACCATATGACAATCCTTCACTTGAATGTAAGTGTTTTTCTTAGACTATCCATATTGATTACTGCTCTTATTGTATATCAAGCCTGACTAGGTCCTTAGTGTGATGTTCCTTGCTCATTATGAAGGAGTTTAACAAATTATTCAACTTTTTGGATTATTTCAAAAATCACCCCTTGATTAACTGTGTACATTCTGCCAACAATTATCAAAAGGTTTTCTAGTGTCGACCTCATCTTATATTACAAATTAGTCATGACGTTACCTCTGGTTAAACCATATTCTTCTAGCATATCTTATCATCAACCTTCATGGAAATGTCAAATCATATAGACATACATCGCATTACTTATAGTAAAGGCTCATCATTTTATGTTTAACATTCTTCCCAGTAAGTGGCTTTTAGCTTATCTAATCTTATCAACCAATTCCTTCACATTTCTAGCAACCATTATAGGTACTTGTGTAGCAAGGAAGTTATACCTCAGTTATGCCATGCTTCTCCAATATGATAACATTTCCTAGATTCTTGAAGAAAACCATTATAATTATCTTTGGCTAATGATCTTCAACATCTCTTTAACTAATATGACTAGGTTCATCCTTTTAGACCAAATCTATCTTTAGAGATTCTCCATCATTTCAAGGCTTTGTAATCAGTTAGGCTTGATCATGGAAAGAAATACATTATCATCATCAATGATGTTTTTTTATCACCCATATTCATTCGATGGAATACACATTGAATCAATAGGCTTCAAAGTAAATTGTCCCCAATCAATCTAGGTAGCGTGCATCCTTTCAACATTTATCTAAATGCTCCTAAATAATAACATCTTTTAGGAATTATTACCATATTTCAAAGGAAAAACCAAGTTAGAACTCATTGTGTAATTCATAGACTTATTAGGTAACATTACTCTTAGTTAAAATAGTTATGCCTATTTTTCTTCCTATCATCAATAGGCATTTGCCATTAATTTGTAAAGTTGTATCTATATAAGTTTAATTGTGTCTATATTTCTATCATTTAGGTGATTGTAGATCGATCAACCAAGTCTACTTTGTTTTTACCACTGAGGATGTTTGACTCCTTTGTTAAACTTGTAAAGTTTTTTTGTAGATGAGGTGATAAGATTATATAGGGTGCTAGTAATGATTGTATCCGACCAGGATCTAAGGTTCACCTCTTGGTTATAGACAAGCATTCAACATGTATTGGAGATAAAATTAAAGTTAAGCATTACTTTTCACCCGTAAATAGATGGATAAATGGAAAGAACTATACAAAATCTTAAGGATTTGTTGAGGGCTTGTGTTTTGGAGTTCGGAGGAAAGTGGGAAGATTACGTAACATTGGTGGAGTTCACCTATAATAACAGTCATCAAACTACAATAGGAATGGCTTCCTTTGAGGCATTATATTGAAGAAAATATTGCACCATAATATACTGGGAAGAAGTAGATGATAAGAAATTATTGGGGTTTGAATTGGTACAAATTAATATAGATAAAGTTAAAATGATTAAGGAAAGAATGAAGATGGCTTGAGACAAATAAAAGAGTTATGTGATTAGTACTTAAAAGTGCATTTTTATCAAGATTTTATATCATCATATTGCACTTAAAGTATCATTAAATTCCCTAACTTAAGCATGTTTTATAATAACAAGTTTGATAACATAAGATATCTTTAATTTATGGTAAATGCTCATTTTGAATGCAGGCATATCTCACAATTTAAAGGATTAATTGATGTGTTTAACTATTGAAAGTGAAAAGACAAAGAGAAGGCTAAGTTTAAACAAGAGATGCTGGTTCAATTCAAACTAGAATATCATTCAGTTATTGGATCATAACTGGAGCTATAGAACATGGATTTAGGTCTGGTTTATAAAGATGGAAAGCTAAGACATAGGCCTAAAACTTTCATGAAGAGTCCAAGATTCAAAATGATCGTTTTCAAGTTCAAATTATAGCAACAAAAGAGAAGTCGAGATCTGTCCTGCAGCCTAGATACTGTTTAGTTTTTAGCCCATATCTCGAGTTTTAAAAGTCCAAATGAGTTCATTCTTGTTTTGTTGGAAAGCTGAGACAAATGCACAGAACTTTCATGAAGACTATCTGTTCAAATTCTAATGTTAGCAATGATGTTTTGTTCAGACAAGAAGATAATGGTTGTCACCAAGTCAAGAAGTGGCCACCCACTCAATAATTAGTCATCAAATCAATAGTTCTGAATTTTTGCCTATAAAAGAAGGCATTTGCCATGTATTTAGGCATCTTGGTTTTCAGATCAAAATCTTACTCTTGCTCTCTTTCTTTGTATATTGTAATGTTCAAGTTTTATTTCATGTTATATTAATCTCTTGTTTATGTTTTTTATTTCATTTCCTTTACTTAGTTAATGTATATCATTATTATGTTTTATTTTGTTTATTTATGTTTCTCAACTTCATTATGTTTAGCTAAGTTTATTTTGTCAAGATGAAAAGGGTACACCAATGGTGTAAGAATAAGTATAGTATAAACTCAACATAGACTTTAATGTTTGATACTAAAATGTTTTGTATTTGTTATCTTACTTACTTTTAATACCTTGCTTGTTAAATGGTTAATCTAGATTTGTGTTGTCAACCATTGGTACAACAAATACTTGATCCTTTCATAACCAACAGTATGGTATAACCGACACTGTGTTATGAAAGGAACTTGATTTGTTGTTAACATAAGTTATCACCATGAATACCTAACCACATTTACAAGTATTGACATTACTCAAATAAGATAATTAATATAATCATGTTAATAATTTATAATCCAATTGGAACCTCCTTCGTGTGTGGTTTCCAGTTGAGTAATAAAAATAGTTTATATTATACTTATTTGAAATACCATTAGTGGATCCTCTAACCTTGAGATTTGTTTTATCCTTGTTTAATCCTTACATCAATATCACATATCAAAAGTTCTTTTCAACTCCTTTTCATTTATTATTTATAATTTTATATAGTTCACCTCCCTGTGGTTCGACCCTAGACTTGCTAGGTTATTTATTACTTTGACACTCCTGCACTTGGGATAAGACATCAACTCTTTGATCGTGTCATTATGCTGACAATCAAAGAAGACCCTTGGAGTTTGAGGTGGGATTAGGTATTTCTAAAGGTTGGCCCATGGAAAAATATCATTCGATTAGGAATGAAGGGTAAATTGGCATCGAGGTACATATATTTGTTTGAAGTCATGAGGAGAATTGGACTAGTAGCCTATCAATTGGAACTTCCCTTAATGATGTCGAAGGTGCATGATGTGTTTTATATGTCTTTACTTCGAAAAGCCATGGTAGATCCCACTCAGGTATTACTACAAGTTCCAATAGAGATCCAAGAACATTTAATAATGGAAATAAAGCCCATAAGGATTGTGGATAGAACAGAAAGGGAGTTAAGGAATAAGGAAATTCTTTTAGTAAAGGTGTTATGAAGGAACTTCCAAGTTGTGGAAGAAACATGGGAGAGAGAAGTCGAGATGAAAAGAAAGCATCCAAGATTGTTCGATAACTAAGGTAAGAAAAGTACATTTTAATGATGAAATTTCTATAAGGAGGGAAGAATGTAAAATTCCTAATAATAATAATAACTAGAAAGACAACCGAAATTGTATAAAGAAAAAGGGATTAGGGTTAAACACTAATATTCACCTAGGAGGGGAGGACCCCAATTAGGAAGTAGGAAACTTAAGGATTAAAAATGAAATAAGCCCTCCTTTAAAAAAAGAAAAAAAAAAGAGTAACAGTTGTCTATTAAAAAAGACAGGAGTTGTCACTTTAAGAAGAAAAGGAAATTAAGTACACAAGAATCAAGAAAATAATAGGGTATTCAAGGAAATTAAGGAAAAGCTGAAAGAATTAAAAAAAAGGGGGGTAAATCAAGAAAGTATTCAAAAAGTAATCTTGTGAAAAAGACTATTTGGTATAATGCCTTAACGTTTTTGTTCTTATACTTTACTTAATTTTGAAGAGGAAACGAAAAGCCCTAATTTTGTTTGTAAAATAAGGGGTTCAAATAGATTAAGGAAGGTTTATTGTATTTTGTAGAGATTCCTTGAACAAAATGATGTAATAAAAAGTAATTAGGAGAATTAAAGCACAAATTGAAGAAAAGTACAATGGTAAAAACCCTAATTAAGTCTGGCTAATTAGGAGAAAGTTCTAGGTGTAGTCTATATATGATCTTATGTATGATTATGATTGTATAACACAAGGATTGTGATGAAACTGAGTTATGCATGAAAAACTAAAAGGAAAGATGAGTTCCTTGAGTTATTGGATGTTAGAAATTATAGAAATTGAGTGTTTTTTTAAAAATTCATCTTTTGGTATGTTACGTGTGTAACTTGTATGATTTAGGGACTCTTCTTAAAGTTACTACCCAAGTTAGTTATAAGGGTGAAGATTTCAGCCAAAATAAAAAGCAAAGGGGAGAATTTTTCAATAGCAAAAATGGGTTAGCCACTTTGAGAAACGGTCAAACCGTTTCTTAAAACAATGAAACCGTTTTGGCTACTGTTTTGTGGTAGCTTAATTTTGTATTTTGGGTTGTTTAAGGAATATGAGTGATTATTGTGTGGAAAAATAAACATAATATGTGTGTATGCATGAAATTAGCTTATTTGATAGCATTTCATAAGTTGAAACGTTAAAAGCTGAAAAATATGTGTAATGATGTAAGAATACATATATTCATGAGTAATAAGTACATGAATTGTTAAAAGAATACTGAAAAGTGAATTCTTAATATTTTTTAGGAGAGAATGTCATGTAAGACTTAGTGTTATGTTAGAGATGTATTGGTTGTAGGACCTTAAGCAAGTGGAATAGGTCCAACAAAAGAAACATGTAGGTGCTTGTCACCTCAATCTTTTTAATTTACAATAATTAATATAAGTTGTTATTCTCAATATTATGATTATGTGGAATGATAAAGCCTCATGAAATCTTAATGTGGATATTAGTTTAAATAAATGCTTTGTGTATTAAGCTAACCACATGAGTGAGGCTTAGATTGATAAGTTGTTATTTATAAAATGCTTGGGTTGTTGAATCAAAAGTCAATCCCCTTAAATGGGGTTTTGTTAAATAAATTTGAATTGCGAAAAAAATACATATAGGTTGTATACAGTATAGTCAGCTACATATGTGGGGCTAAGGTCAAATCCCTTGAAGGGAAAGATGAACGCATTTTATGCATGCGAGTCGACCACAAGAATAAGGCCCTAAAGTTGTGAACTTTAATTCGGCCATGAGAAAATAAAGGCTTGATTGTAAAATTAATGTACCTACCATAAGAGTGGAGGTAATGAACAATTTATAATCAGCTGTATGAGCGGAGACTAGGAAGGTGTCAAACATGTACCTTAGACACAAAAGCCAATTCAAACCAAGGATTGGTTATTGTTTATATTAATGTACCTCAAATAGAGGTTATGAAGGGTTGTATATGATGACCCATAATGTTAAGTTACCTTTGGGTATTCTTGTGTGTGGGAATCAACATTGTGAATCTAATGCTATATGAAAATGTTAGCTCAAAGGTTAGGGTTTATATGTTTTGTTGGAGTATACGTTTGATTGGTGAATTACTATACTAATGAGTGGAAGGGAAAATGTTTATTGCAAGGGAAGTAAGAATGAAGTTTATGGGAGTTGTGAATGTCTTTCAAATATATATATATATATATATATATTTGAAAGATATATATATTTGAAAGACATTCACAACTCCCATAAACTTCATTCTTACTTCCCTTGCAATAAACATTTTCCCTTCCACTCATTAGTGATTTATATGATTTATTAATGTCATGATGTGATGATATAACTTTTATTCTGAATTTTAGTATGTTTATTTTTGACAGGTTTTTCATATGCTCCTCAAAATTAGTTTGATTTGATATTAGTTATAGGATCTTTAGTTTTGTTTAATTGTAGGATTTCTTGAATGTTTTCATTTAGCAGTAGGACTGTTATCAATCTCCAATAAGCTATAGGATTTCTATATTTTATGGTATTCACGCTACTTCTTAGAAGATTACAATAAACATATTTGTTGAATTATAAGGATTATTGTGTTCTTATGGTAAAGCTATATTAATAACAATGGATTTCATCTTTTCATTTTAAATATAAGATTATGATGTTTTGATCTTTTAAGTGCTTCTACTATATTCATGTATTGCAAAATTGGTTGTGATTTTGTTTAGATTGAAAGATATACATGTGGACGGTTATGGATAGTTTTATGATTAGTACTTAAAAGTGCATTTTTATCAAGGTTTTATATCATCATTTTCACACTTGAAGTATCAATAACTCCTTAACTAAAGCATGTTTTATAATAACAAGTCTGATACCATAAGATACCTTTAATTTATAGTAAATGTTCATCTTAAATGCAGGCCTATCACATAAATGAAAGGATTGATTGATGAGTTTAAGTACGGAAATTGAAAGGAAAAGGAGAGGGTCAAACTTAGAAAAGAGATGCTGGTTTAGTCCAAACTAGAACACTGTTCGGTCATTGGGTCATATCTGGAGCTGTAGATATTGGATTTAGGTCTGCCTTATAAAGATGGAAAGCTCAGACATAGGCCTAAAACTTTCATGTGGAGTTCAAGATTTAAAAAGGCCGTTTTCAAATCCAAATTGTAGCAACAACGAAGAAGTCTGAATCTGTCCTGTAGCTCAGACACTATTTAGTGTTCAGCCCATATCTCGAGTTCTAGAAGTCCAAATGACCTCAACTGTTTTTTTCTGGAAAGCTGAGACAATTTGCTAGAACTTTCATGATTTAAGTCTGTTCAAATTATGACGTTATCAATGACGTTTTTGGCAGACAAGAAGATAAGGATTGTCACCAAGTCAAGATGTGGCCACCCACTCAACAATTAGTCAACAAATCAATAGTTCTAAATTTTGGCCTATAAAAGGAGGAATTTGCCATGTATTTAGGCATCTTGGTTTTCAGATCAAGATCATGCTCTTGCTCTCTCTTTATATTTTGTAATGCTTAAGTTTTGCTTATATTAATCTCTTGCTTATGCTTTTCATTTCCTTTCCTTGTTTATTTACGTTTCTCTCTTTCATTATATTTAGCTAAGTTTATCATGTCAATGTGAAAAGGTTACACTAATGGTATAAGAATAAGTATAATATAAACTCAACATGGACCTTAATGTTTGATACTAACATGTTTTATATTTGTTATCTTGTTCACTTTTAATACTTT
>Ga0325410_1001974_pt1 | contig 22942 bp, 9 predicted proteins | sample PopdelMetagenome_16_FD_206182 | JGI IMG/M metagenome (GOLD analysis project Ga0325410, IMG submission 206182) | Populus deltoides microbial communities from Bellville, Georgia, United States - Xylem-PdIQD-R3 | ecosystem: Host-associated > Plants > Phyllosphere > Stem > Wood/Secondary xylem...
TCGGTCTTGTAAAATGTAAACTCCTCAAACACAGAGCACAAAGCGTTGAAACTGTTAGGCCAAGCTATACAGACGACAACGTGTATAGAGCAAGAAAGTGCTGGATACGTTAGACAGAGAGAGCTATATCATTAGGGAGCTAGCGATAAAATTATTCCCATGGACGAAGTGATTAGATGTTCCCCATTAACAGGGAGAAGACAAAAGGCTATATCACTTTGACAGCTGCTGCCTGAGCAGGAGACCACCCATTTAACATGGTATATATCAAACTTACGAGGGATATGGTTTTGATGCAGTGGTGGGCTTTGTGTGATTTCCATCAACAACAGTTGCCGACATTTATGTTTACGACACAAGCTCGTGTCTGCCCATTCCTCCATACCTCTTGGACTTGTACTTTGATAGATTGGCGAGACCTGGCTATACTTCTCTCGTCACGAACAAGCTCACCCAGCAACAGCATAGATATAAACCTAGTTCGTTACGTAATTTTTATTAGTGTAGTTTAATTGATTAGTTATTGAATTTAATTTTTTAAAGGTTATTAGTTTAAGAATTATAAATTTTAGAATGTTTATAATTATTAATTTTAAAACTATAAAAAATTAATTAAAATATATGTAAGCAGACTTGAATACTTACGGTTATGATTAGGAAAAAAAAATCTACGTATTTATTTTAATTTTTTTTACCAATACAAAGTAAATTGGGTTATTGTAAATGAAATGACTTTATTGTTTTTTTTTAAAAAAAATTTAAAATAATATTATTTTAATAAAAACATATAAATTAACCCAACCAATCCCGTGAATCCCAAATAAATGTTCATAACTATGTATCGAAGTCTTGATTTACAATATGCCAACCGTTCTGATGGTTTCAGGATTTGATGAGGGACTAGCAAATCTTACATTAAATATATTCATTGGAAAAGAAGAAGAAGATATATATATATATATATATATACACACCTGTTCAACTAGCAAGTGAGTCGAGATTTAATGACTCAGTTGGCCAGCTAGAGTCCTTACATATTCACCCTTATATTTTGTTTGATACACAAACACAGAATATTATAAAATCACATTGTTAAAAATATGTTAAATATTACACTTCACACGTCCTGCTTTGCTTGTCCCATTTCTTTTTTACGAACATTCAATATTTTTTTTAATTTTTCAATTTTATTTTGAATTATTCGATCAATCACTACTTTATTTCAAAATATATAAAATTAAAATTGATCATGTATTCTTAAGATACAAACACACACATGTAAGATGAGATAAAGTGATTTTTATTAAAACGATATTGTTTTTTTAAAAAGAAAACAATTTCCTATGTATTGGTTTCACCATTTCAATGTTAAATTTCTTGAATCGATGAATTAGACGTGACAAGACAAGATGGATCTAACATCTATAAATATAAATATTTCGAAGGACATGAATCATAATTTAAAAACTTGATTTGCCGGGTAACTCAAATTAGCCGATCCGGAATTGAAATTATACTAGGTTAAAGAAAAAAAATAAAGAAAAAATCTGGTGTGGCTCAACAACCCGGTTAAAAATCCGTCACAACCTGTTAATTTTTATTTTTTTAACTAAAATATTTTGATTTTTTTAATTAATCTAAATAACCCGATCAAAACTCAATAAACCTATCAAAATTTGGAATCCGAGCTCTAGATTCAATGGGGTCTAAAAACTATGGCATGAATAATAAACAAAACAGTGAGTGATATTTTAATAAATAGACGGATGTTATTCAAAGGCTAGGAAGGAAAATAGAAAGGAAGGACTACTTTAATTCACATGGGAAATAGCAAAGAAAAGAAAAATGATATTTTAATAAACAGACGACGTGAGATCTCAGCTTTTTCAAGACCATGAATAATAATAAAAAAATAAAAAAAGTGATTTTTTTAATAATGTAGACGACGAGAGGCTGGCTTTTTTTCTTATGAAACATCATATCATGAGGTAATTAACAGTGATTTTTGTCTTCAAAAAGGACAAGTGTCACCTTTAGATTCCAATTCAGGACATGAACTGATCTATGTATGGACTTAGGGTTTCTGTTTGACCTTGTCCGAAGGAAGGAAAGCTAGTAGGCTGCGCTACTTATATAGACCACCGGACGCGGAGTTCGATAGTTAATGTTGCCCATTAAGACACACCTAATCTTTTCCAATTATTATTATTATTATAAACCTATTTTCAGACATGCCCATTTCTTTCTTCGACCTTCCACATTTCTCCCCCCTGTACTTGGTTTTTCCCTCTCCATGGTCATTTTCAGTTAAAAGTTGCTAGACATGATCTAGGATTCAATCCGAAAAGGATTTGGATTATCGTATTAACCCGAGAATTATTGGGCTAATTATCTTTTTTATTAAAATAATTTTAATATTAGTTTCATCAAGTTTTATCGGGTTAATTTCTTAACTCAATTAAATTAAATCATTATGATTTCTTCTAGTTTAATTTCAAACTTGATTCGAGTCAAGTTCTAAATGATTAATTTTTATATCAAACTATTAAGAGATAAACTAAAACCTTATTTGTTGTTACATTTTAAAAGTTTTTCTGAGAAAAGAATGATTTTTTTAATTTTTTATTTTAAAATAATATTTTTATATCGTTTTTATTTATTGATATTAATAATAATTTTTAAAAAATAAAAAATATTATTTTAATATATTTTTAACTAAAAAATACTTTAAAAATCAAATAAAAATTTATAGCTGTATTTAACCTTGAAGGAGAAATCACAAATAAAAAATAAATTAAATCCCCACCCTTTTTTTTGGAACATGCTGTCCCTTTGTGAAGTTTCTAATCGATATGATAGTTGCGTTATTCAAGGATAAGGAAATCCAAACCCACGAACACTTGTTTCTAAAAACTTCCATTGATTTAATCGCTTTTTTTTTAACAATTCTTCCTAAAATCAGCGAATCAAATAACCAATGCTAAATCGTTTTAATCGAAGTAAAAGTATCTACGACTAATTTTATTTAGCTTTAGGTGTCTTTTAGTAATTTTATTTATCTACAAATAATATTTTAACCATTAATTATTATACTCGGATTGAACTTAGCTTCATCTAATAAGGTAATTTGAAGAATCTAAAATCTTGATCTAGTTTAAATATTTAGTTAAATTAAAAAAACATTACCTTAATAAAACTTAATTGACTCTATAGAATTTATAATAATATAACTAGCCCGATTTAAACCAGGTTATCTCTATTAAATTTTTATTAAAAAAATAAAACACAAAGCAAATATCTTAAAAAAAAAATAGTCACGGGTTTGATTAAATTAAACCAAATACTTTACCAAGATAATTATAAAAAATATATAAGTTACAGCAAGTAAATGTGGGACACTTGAAAGATGATTAAAAAAAACAAATTAATTTCCAAAAATAGCATGGTGGAACACTAAAGAAATTGGATAGAAATGTAAGGATAGAATTGTAGAATCATTACATTGAAAATGTGAGATAAAAGATGATAATTATGAAACTAATACTATAAATGGAATTTAACAACATCACCCACCACCATTCCTCTCTCACCTCCAATTGTTTGGTATGTTAGCTCTTTTAGGAGACAAACCCGGCATCATAGAAACCTGTTCTTGTTGAATCTTTTTACCCAAACAAAGGAAAGAAAAAAAGGAGAAGGAAAAATCCCTAAAAGAAAGAAAGTGGAAGGAACAAATTAAAGGCAAGCATTGATCACCAACTTCTCCTTTTGCTCTCCCCTTCAATCTAACAGCAAAACTCTACTAAACATTGTTCTTTTCAAAAAACTAGAAACAGCCCATTTCACCAAGCCATCACAGCAAAATAGGACACACAACACATAAACAATCTCAAGAAACAAACAAAACAAAACAGATACAGCTTGTTGTCTTTGTCTTTGTCTTGATGGTTCCCTTCCAAGCCTCCCCTTTTCTTGGTTTGCTGCAAAAATGCAGATGTTGTTCTTGAAAACTAGTACGAAACAACGACAATGAGAGATGGAGAAGGGAGGAGAGAGAACAAAGAATGAGTCTTTGTAGGTAGGTAGAAAGAGAGAAATGAGCATAGAGAACATTGGCATAATAAAGGCATGGGAAGCAAAACTTAGGAAATCACAAGCAACAAAGAAGAAGAAAAACAACAGTGTCTTTCTCACCATGATGTCAGCAGCAGTAGCTCATGTAGATGATGATGATCCTCCTTGTAAAGAGCCTGTATACCATGCAGAAAAGGCCCTTTGTAATGGTGATTTCTACACAGGCCTATGGCTTGACAACCTCCCTCATGGACATGGAAAATATCTTTGGACAGATGGTTGCATGTATCTTGGTGAATGGTATAAAGGTAAAACAATGGGAAAGGGTAAATTTGGTTGGTTTTCTGGTGCTACTTACGAGGGTGATTTCAAGGGGGGTTATATGGATGGTAGAGGGACCTTTACAGGTTCTTCAGGTGATGCTTATAGAGGTTACTGGGTTATGAATTTGAGACATGGACAAGGTACACAGAGTTATGCTAATGGTGATTGTTATGATGGTGATTGGAGAAGAGGTTCACAAGATGGACATGGATGGTACCAATGGAATACTTCGAATCGTTATATTGGTCAATGGAAGAGTGGGTTGATGAATGGTAATGGAACTATGATTTGGAGCAATGGGAATAGGTATGATGGGTTTTGGCATGATGGACTGCCTAAAGGAAATGGGAGTTTTAGATGGTCAGACGGAAATTTTTATGTGGGTTTTTGGAGTAAAGATCCTAATGAGCAAAATGGGACTTATTATCCATCTGGGTCTGCGTCAGGGAATTTGGATTGGGATCCCCAGGAGGTGTTTTTGGATTTGAACGATTGCAAGATTTCTACTTGTGAAAAGATGTCAGTTTTTCCATCGCAGAAGATGTTGAATTGGTCTGGGGTTCTTGATCAAGGGAATGCTAATCCAGTGAAAGGAAATGGCGGTGAAGGAAGGCTCAGGAGGATATCAGTGGATGGGAGGCTGAGTAACTACAGCGTGGCTTCATTGGATGGCTGTGATGTTTATAGTGGTGGGGTTGATGGGGATTTGAGGGATGTAGACGAAGGGTTTGGAAATCTCCAAGTTGAAGAATTGGATCCAAAAATATCTAAATGGAGAACACAGCCTGTGAAGAAGCAAGGGGAAACAATATCAAAAGGGCATAAGAATTATGAACTCATGCTCAATCTGCAGTTGGGAATAAGGTACTTGGGATTTGGTAAATGCTTCTTTGTTTCCTCTTTTCCATCTTATTGCTCTGCTCTATCAAGCATTGGCTGTAACAATTTGGTATGATGCCTTTTCAGAGTCCAAACGCGTTCTTCTATATATGCCAAAACTAATGCTTTTTATTCTGTTGGTAATGTATTCAATATCAAATTTTGCTTGGCATATAGTTTAGCGCTTCACAAATTTTGTATTCTTGATAGCTAATCTGTACTAGCAAATTGTTCTGTTGCAAAGTTTCCATAAACGCTCTTTTCCTGCTCTATTCTGCCTCTTAATGTGTGTGTGTGTGTGATGGCATTTGTTATGTTTTACATAATCTTGATTTTTAGATATGCTCCCAACTCCCAGTTGGTGGCAATCAATAGATCATCCTATATCCTGATAAAACATTTGTGATTGGGCAGACATTCGGTGGGACGGCCTGCTCCAGCTATATCTCTTGATCTGAAGTCTTCGGCATTTGATCCCAAAGAAAAAGTTTGGACTAAATTTCCATCAGAGGGATCCAAGCACACCCCACCTCACCAGTCTTCTGAGTTCAAATGGAAGGATTATTGCCCTGTTGTTTTCAGGTCATGTTCTTTTTACACAAGCGCCATGCCAAACATACCTTTTAGCTAGGGTTAATTAGACCTGAAAAATGATTTCAATTTAATCCTGCATGTGTATATTTGTGATTCATGGAACATTTCATTGGATAGCTGACTGCCCTAGCCTGGCACGCTTATCTCTTAGCATCATCATTCTCTCTTCAGTTAGTATAAATAAGGGCTGACAGTTGCTAATGATCCTATTTTCAGGACTCTTAGGAAATTGTTCAATGTGGATGCAGCTGATTACATGTTATCGATATGTGGGAATGATGCACTTAGGGAACTCTCATCCCCGGGAAAAAGTGGAAGCTTTTTTTACCTGACAAATGATGATCGCTACATGATAAAGACAATAAAGAAGGCAGAAGTAAAAGTTAGTATCATCGTTCTTCACTTTGTCTTCCTTTTGAACTTGAGATATATAAGCTTTAATTTCTACTTCCATGATTAAGTTCTACGACAATTTGCAATCTTTGCAACAACTTTATGGTGTATCATGAATTTGGCATTCATGATTGGGCGCTGTTTTGTTTTTGTGGTGTAAAAGCGTTTTTTTAAAAAATTGAATGTTTTTTTTTTGTTTCAAATTATTTTTTTAGTATTTTTAGGTCGTTTTAATGTGTTGATATCAATGAAAAAAATATTATTTTAATGTATTTATAAGTAAAAAACACTTTGAAAAACAACTGCTACTACAATGCGATAAGGGCTCTAAGTAGTTCACCATGGTATCACATTTTGTCTACAATTTCAGAATGAATCCTCCATTTTCTAAGTTATTCTGCGTGATTCTATAACGCAAGGATTCTTATGCTTTGCCTTCTCTGGCTAATGTACTTGCAGGTCTTCTTGAGGATGCTGCCAGCCTACTATAATCATGTTCGGTCTTTTGAGAACACTCTAGTAACCAAATTTTATGGTCTTCATTGCGTAAAATTAACAGGGCCGAATCAGAAGAAGGTAATGTGAAGGGCATAAAACTCCAATTTTTGGTAGAAACATTTATCCAACTCCTGAATCTTTGATGAAATCAATCTTCATTTGGGACAGGTTCGATTTGTCATTATGGGGAATCTGTTTTGTTCTGAATTTTCTATTCATCGGCGCTTTGACTTAAAAGGTTCGTCCCACGGTCGCATGACCTCTAAACCTGAGTCAGAAATTGATCCAACAACAACCCTCAAGGACCTTGATCTCAATTACATATTTCGGTTGCAGAAATCTTGGTTCCAAGAGTTTTGCAGGTGAAATGATGTCTCTTATCATAGTTCAAATTGTGTTTTTATCCTATAATTTTCTGATCACAATAGCTTTGTGTGAACCATTCAACTTTTTTTTATTGTTTATATCAGTATCCTGAAGTGTCCCTTCATGCAGGCAAGTGGACAGAGATTGTGACTTCCTTGAACAGGAGAGAATAATGGACTACAGTCTTTTGGTTGGTCTACACTTTCGAGAAGCTTCATACAGGGAATCCCTCACACCCCCTCGTACTTCTGGAGTTCGGACTCCCACCGGAATTCGCACTCCTACTGGAGTTCAGACTCCCAATGGACTTCGAACTCCCACCGGACTTCACAGTCCTACAGGTATTTCTTGTCATATGTAAATTCACTGCTAATTCTAATTTTAGTATAAATGTTTGCCTAATGAATGAAACTGTATCTTCTCTGTATCTTTAGGAATGGGAGATGAAACTGAATCGGGAGCTCCACGCCTTTCCAGAGTGGATTTGGATAAGCTTTTCATCGATCCCACTCGGTAAAATAGATCTTAAGCATTGAGCTAAAGTTCTGTCTTTACTGTTAACGTCTTGCAGAGTCCCAACCGCCAAGTGATACCAGATTGTTTGATTAGTACACTTTCTTTGCGCTTAATGTAATCTTGAATCCAAACACCATAATTGGCTTATCTCATTCATTCTGAATGTTTTGTGCAGGTGGGCTTCCATTAAATTAGGTATAAACATGCCGGCAAGGGTTGAAAAGACAGCCAGGAGAAGAGATGGTGAAGCTCAGCTAATTGGAGAACCAACTGGGGTGTTATATGAAGTCGTCCTATTTTTCGGTATCATAGACATTCTACAAGACTATGATATAAGCAAAAAGCTCGAGCACGCATACAAGTCCATGCAGTATGATCCAACTTCAATCTCTGCTGTTGATCCAAAGCAATACTCAAAACGCTTTCGGGATTTCATCTTCAGAGTATTTGCAGAAGACGCTTGAAGGGTATAGATTGATTAGAATCGTCATATAGCAATCCGAGGCCATATATGTGCTTGGCTAGAGATGAGAGTACTTAAATGTAGTCTAAAGGTTACTGTTTCACCATCTATTTGACCGCAGGGAATGATTTGTTGCAGCTGGGAATAGGTTTTCTGAAATCGGGCATTGTATATTTCCCCTCACCATCATATCTACTAACTTAGTTACATACGATATATCATAGGAAAGGTATATACCAGAGCTACTCGAGCTTGTTTCAAGTGTAAATGAGTTAACCAGGTGGAGTACTTACATATATTGAAATTGATTCTTTTTGGACCTAATATTTTTCCCCGCAAGGCGAGAAGTTTCTGGGTTCAGAATCAAACTATGTACAGAAGGAAAGAGAAAGGGAACTAACTTCTGAGTCCTTGAATCTTTAAATGAAACTCTTTGTCGAAGAGGATGGATCATCTTAAGATTTTTCTTTATACGATGAAAATTGTAATCAATCCAGGCTATCCACTTTATGGATGAAAAATCAACAATTTATTTCCTAAAAACAATTGTTTTCTTTATGCCAGAATGTTTTGAAAGAGAAACTGGTAAGGTGAAGTAGAAAATGTGATCATACCCATCAAAGAACAGTTTTGAGAACGGAAGGAATGAGGAAACGATACTGCAGGAGCACAAGACTTGTCTTGAAATCAAAGAGCAGATACTTTAGATTAATCATTAACTCAATCTAAGCGCAAATTCGCCATCCAATCTGTTCACACATTGCTGTAAACAGTCGTTCGTGGAAATACAGTTTCAGACTAATGATAGACATTCTGTCAGCACATGAACAGTCATTCTTAGATTATATAGAATCACATCATAAAATGCAGCTAGATCATGCTTAATACATCAGAAATACATACAAAAGTACAACAATAGGTAAAAGCAGATGAACAAGGAAACAAATTCCCGTATAAGAAAGCATGGACATGGATTTTACTAAATGTTTTGATAAACTGGAACCACTTTCAATATATAATTTCTGGAAAAGGCTCTTGAGTGCGGGAGACTCAAGATTAATAAATCTAGAGACTGCAGCAGACCGAAATTCGCAAATCCTATTCGTCCTCACACTTGCCTTCCTGATATGTGTGACTACTGACTACTGGAACTGCTTGATCCTTTCACTTGTGCGCGCGTGTGCGCGTTTGCCTATTTATTATCACACAACATAATTTAAGGCTGCAATTCTGTCGTTCTTTTCATTCCAAGGATAATTATCCATCTCTAGTTGCTATCAACTTTTCAAAGACATCAAGAGTGCCTTTGCAGCACGTAGCTGGATAGAAACAGATCATGTAAGGGGATGTAGACAACATAGTTGGCCCACCAATATCAATCTGTAGCGTTGAGGCTGGCAAAATTTCCAATATATCACTGTATGGGATACAGCCTCTCATAGATTGCAAGGTACCATGTCAACAAAACTTGACCACCTATAAGATCCTGTTTCTCAGACATGGCATGTCAAAGAAGTTATGTTGTCTAGCCAGAATGGAGGCATTTACAGGACGCTCCACGTAGGATCCCTGCCAAATTGGTCATTGTGCCATCGGCTTAAGCTTTTACAATTTTCTATATGGTTACCGACAATCACTTTAAGATGAACAGAATAAGTCTTCCTATTCGAAGGAAATCTATAACAGCAAGAAATGGAGTCTATATTTACCAGTGTTGTGAAAAAAAAAAACACATAGCAATTATCTATGGTTATTACATTATAAAAGAAACTAGAAAAAACACAAGATTTAATATGGCTCAACAATGTATTTATATTCGTATGAATAAGTGATGAGTTTAAAGGTTTTTGTTTTCAATATATTAAAATAAAATTATATAATATATATTTATAATAGACTTTAAACCGCATAAAAAAATCCTAATTATTCAAAAAGTATTAATAACTATTTTAATATCCTTTAAAGCCTGCAGCATCTGGCTATGAGCCGCAAACCACACCAGCCAGCATCAGGAGGAGGCAACGAGAATGATCCAAACTGCTCGGTTTCAAAATTGAAGTGCACGTTAGATTTCCAAGATCACTCTTCGCAAACCAATGAAGGGATCCATTGATAAATGCTGAATCATACCTATGAGTATCGAAAACTTGCCTGGCTGCCTTACTAATTCTCCAAGTTACAGTCCCAGTTGTGTATACCATGCCATGCAGACCAGCCCTTTGATCATTTCCATAATGCGACAAGTAGAATACTCTAACAGCCTTAAACTGGTTGATCTTGAGGCAAAAACCAAAGTCCCCATGATACCTCTTGAAAGCCCTTTGGCTTTTCCCAATCCGGAAGAGGCATATACTCTCCTGTAATGGGATTTAATACGTGAAATAACGATGATCCGTATACTATCTTTATGATACAACAAGTAATCGATGACTTGATTCACGTACACAAAGCAAGCCATTACAGGAATTGACGATCTGAAACTGAAATCGTTGGTCGACAGGCTTGGCAGTAGCCGTAGAGCCTCCATAGCAACTTTTGAGGCGTCGCCTATGTTTTGGTTTTTTTGTGTTTCAAAAATTGTCTGAGAGAATACAACTCCAAGAACAAATTATAAAATCTCGGAAATTAGTCAAACCTAAGAGGATGTATTAGAAAAATGAGTTTTGTTTTCTTAAAAAATAACACTAAATTTTTTGACAAACCAAGGTGAATGTCCGACGTCTACCATCCATTGTTTTTCCTTCTGTGACAAAAGGGGCCAAAGGGCTCAAACAAACAAAGCTAAGAACACCACCCATTAGACAGGGTGTGGTCAGAATTTGGGTTTGGAGGAGGGATTTGCCCTCATTACGTAGTATAAGGGCCTCCTGCTGGGCCTTCTCTATACATGTCTAGAGAGATTTGTCTTGTTTTCTTTTTTGCCATTTCTCTGCCATTAAAATGAACTTTTAGAACTGTGTTCTTCCAAGAATTTTTATTTTGTCCACCATTAAAGAGAGGGAAAATTCGAACTGAACAAGGCATTAAGAACAGCCAAAGGAGTTTCACCTCAGAAGCAAAACTAGGAAAAACTATGAAATCCCTTTCCAGTACATACAATTTAAGAGAAGAGGTGGATTCACACCTTCTGCCTTGAAGCCAAACCACACAGCAGTGGATCTCATCCAGTACCTGGAGATTTAGAGAAACTGATTAGGCAGTGAAAATGCATGTTTCTGCCTTCTACAGTAAGGGGATAGCATAAACACTTGCCGGACAGAATTAAAATCACATCAGCATCATTTGGCAAAAAATCACATTTAATGAATTTTTAACTTGTTCCATTAGCATTCCCTAAGCATTCTAGGTTCGATTTCACTCTGTTTGATGCTCCAATTCTTTCAAGAAATCATAGTTAAGCAAGCATTGTCTCTCAGAAATCATATCCTTCTATTACTCATAGTCCCATGTCAGGCTACGTTTTACAAAAGAATATCAACATAATAAAGCAAAAATGAGAATGAGGCCATGGTTTACAATCTTTACTATTGCATGTTCATTTCAGGATTAACATGAGGTTGAAAAGCCATTGAAGAGCCAGAAGATCGCACTTCAAAATATGTTTTCCGATGCCATAAAGGATCAGTACTGGCGCAATAACTAAATGGATGAGAATTCTGACAACGGCATGAAACAGGTCATGTTTTACTTGTAAAGTAACAAACACAAGAAGCAGGGAAAAATATCATAGTTATAACACCCTGGTCTTAATTAAGGTACGGGTCATGGGTGGGGGTTGACACAGGCTAACCTAATCTCTGATATTTTTTTTTTTACTTTAAAAAAACTCAAAATAATAATTAAAAAAAGATTTTTCAGGATTATAAGATTCAATTCGATCTAAAACCTAGGTTGCAAGTGAGGATTTGACTCATGTTAACTTCATTTTTAATTTATTTTTTTTATAAAAAAGCTTAAAATAATGTTGTTTCGGCAAAAAAATAAAAAATAAAAAAAGGGGTTTTCCACTGACCTGGCTAGGCCAGTACCCGGGTTGACAAAACACCTATCAGACGAGGCTAGATCTTATAACTGGGGAAGATATCCTTCCACTCCATCAAAAAGGAAAAGCATAACCTTAAGAACACCATGAAGGAGTCAGATGAGCATGTTTCCACCATAATTGATGTCTTCCCATAAAATAAATGCTTCTCAGTAGAATTTTGCAATGAATTAAATATATTGAAATGGATGGAACAGTAAAAAAAGCACAACCAGGAAACAGCTCGTTATCACAAAAGTCCTAAAGAAACTTCTGTTTTCAGTTAAAAAGTAAATAAAAGAAAGGACATCATGGATGGAATGCTCGCATTATTTTTGCATCGAAGAGACAGATGCAACATTAAAGTAGAGAGGAAGTAATTCACATGCCATGCCTTTCCTATTTTACCCAAGATGATGGTGACATCGCAACAATGACCCTTGCTTGGTTATGAAGCAAGGGTCCTGTGAAAGAAAACAAGTTGTTTTAATTCTTTGCAGTTAGTAGCCAAGTAGCTACCCAACATTATTGAGATTATCCTTTCTGCTGCAAGCTCCAGCAGTAAATTTAAGCACAACGTAGAGTCTCGTCGGCTTATTTATGGTATAAGATGGAACAAAAAAGAGTCAAGTAAATGCTCATTGTTGAAAGAATGCCATCAAAATGTAACAAAATGAAATGATCAAACCTCTCATAGTTTCTCACCGTGCACTGGTTATTCTCATCACCTTCTGTTCTTGCAGAACTAACTAAAAACTACAATTGCATTTAATCCTTAATCAAACAATGACCTTTAAGAAAACTGAAGTCACTAGGTGGTGCGGTTTGTACCTTCAAGCAATCTGTGGTTCCCTGTGGCTGCGTAGGCAACGGATGGTTCAACAATTGGCGAGGTGGAGTCTCTAGTCCTTTCACCAGACTGCATTTTTGAAACACATGGAAACAGGTTTTTCTCGTCGATCCCTTGATCATAAAGAATGCCCTTGAAAACATGGCCACTTATATTCACCTTAGCTTGATAGGCAACCTCAGCTTCACCACTATTAATGGCTGTTACTCTAACGCACCTGAAAACTGCCGTTTCACGAACTTGGCCAGGTAAAGACAGTTTGAAGCTTGCATCTATAATTCCAGGGAACAAAAAGAAATAAGCTAACCATTTCCCACTTTTCAACAAATTCAAGTTCACCAAACCTATACCATCAGTGTATGAACTCAAGTTTTTCTCAATATAAAATGAAGAATTCCAAGTGATCTCTGGATCACTGGAATCTATTTATTAAGGGCAAGATCTCTGCTTTTCTGTGCACGAAAAGATCAATTCCGTTACCAAATACAGCTTATTTTGATGCAAGATTATAACTATATCATCCTCAAGTCAAAAAAATATATTAAACGAAGATCAGAGAAAAGAGAGACTCAATCTTGCAAATCAGCATTAAAGTCCTAATGGTCACTAAAATTTACAAATCATAGAACAAATATATCAGAAAGAAAGAGGGAGAGAGAAAGAAAGAGGTACCCTGATAACTAGAGCCTGTATCGAAGTTGACAGAAGCAGCAGCATTGTTATTAGAAGTACTAAAACTATTAGATGTAGCAGTCACATTTTCTCTTGGCCTTTTACCACCAACACAGCCACCACCAGAAGAAGCAGAAGAGTCACCACCACCGCCACAACCAAGCCTCTCTCGCCTCCTCGCAGCAGACACCCATGTGCTCTTCATGTGAGTGGTACAATCATACTCTCTACTCTTGCAACAAGTCCTGCACCTCCTATACTGACACTCTTTCTTTGCCCTGTTTCCACAGTCCCTGCAAGCTCTTGCAGGACCAATATTCCTTCCAGTATCATTATCCCCAACAACATTTAAATCACCCCTTTTAAGAAAACTAGATTTTTGCTGGTATTTATTGAGAGTGGTCCAAGATTCTTGATTGTTTGAAATGTTACATTGATCATTGGTGTTGGCTATTTGGTGAGTAGAGGGAATGTGTGGAGGCTGGTGGTGGTGAAAAGGAGAAGGTGGCGGAGCTATAAAGAGTATGTTGTGAAGGCCTAACATGTTTGTATGATCAGGTGGGAAGGTAGTGGTGGTGACTGGATGTGGCGGTGGTGGCCATGTTTTGGCGGTGGTGAGGGTACTAGGAGTTGAAGTGGCCACGGTTGATGGTTTGTATCAAGAATGTAAGTGGATGATTGTGTGTAGTACAAAGAAAAGACTTGCGATGGCAGTTAAGTGATGGATATGAGCTAGCTAGCTAGCTAAGCTTGCAATGATATAGAAGTGTACAACATGAAGGCAATTATTGCTGCTCAGAGAGAGAGATTTGTTGCAGAGTTGCTTTTACTACCAGTAGTCAACTACTGTGTGCTGAAATTCCTCTGTTTCTAACTGTAAATCACTCTTCTTCTTCTTTAAAGGAATTATTGCCTAATAGCCCCAATATCCATCCATAAAAATATTTTTTATTTAAAAATATATTAAAATAATTTTTTATTTTTTTTATATTAATATATTAAAATACTAAAAAATATTAATTTAATATTTTTTCAAAATAAATAAATTTTTGAAATGCAATTTAAAACGCATTCATTAGTCATTAAATGTATAGAAATACATTAAAAAAATCTCTTAACTTCTTATTTAAAAAGTCATACATTTTTATTAATTTTTTAAAATACATTATACTAATAATAAGATGGATATGTTTTTTAAAATCACTCAAAAACATATTGATTAATACATAAAATGATTCAAGAATATACTTAATCAATGGATAAGGAAATATATAAATTTTTATTTATTTATTTATTCTGAAATTAAACATCCAAGTTCATAGGATTTTAATGTTAAATATATGTTCATTGATTTTATATTTCTCGAACTAAAATGTAATGGCTTAATTATTTTTCTCCTCTCATAATTAATCCACCAAATTTAAGAAACAATAATTGCCTGTTAATTTTAAAGTACAAAAAAATAAAAGTTTAGTCACCTTTATCCTATCTGTAATGATGCATCTTCAATTTATTTACTTACCAGTAGCCTTTTGATACAGTTGAATGGCAGGCACAGGTGAGGCAGTGGAAAAAAATGGTGACCTCCTCTGTCGTTACAGGATTCCAAGTAATAATTATAAGATTGTAAGTACTAATTATAAAAATTAAAATATTAGGTGTTTGAATTATTTTTTTATATAATCGAGTTGTTCGGTAAGTTTATGTAAATCACGACTAATTCTTGAATCCATTAAATACTTTGTAAACCTAATAAGCAAGTAAAACACCGCAAGGATGATAAATACACACATAAAGGTTCGAACTCAAGACACAGAGGTAAAAAATTCATTATCAGAATCACTTGGCCACAAACCTGGATGCATAAATCTTATCTACATAGAATTGTTCATAGGTATTTGAATCTTCATCTACATCATGATCAGGAGACATATGTGTTTTTAAAAAAATATTTAAGTAACTAGAAGAATTTATAATTTTTTTAATACACTGTATCAATATAGAATTGTTCATAAGGAAATTCTTTATAGGTAAGGTAGCATTAGATTATTATTTAATAAAAAAAATATAGATAGTAGAGACAAAAATATTTTAAAAAATAAATATATATTTTTTGTATAATTTTATATATACCGAATACAAAAAATTAATTGATAATTGATAATTACCTGTTAATTTTTCACCAATGTGCGTCAACATCATATCATCCAACACCAACAGGTATCAGAACAACGTGTTTTTTTGTTAACAATATTTTTTTATATGTAGCAAGATAAGCCAAGGTGTTAGGCACTATAGAAAGGTTTCTCTGACGTGTAGAAAACTCTCACAATTAAAGGAGAGGTGTGGGCCAAACCTAGTCTATGAGTCCAAGTTTAGAGTCTAAAAGCCTAGTCTACATGGCTCCATAGATGTAGGCTACAACCTAGCAGAGTAGGCATCTGCTCAGATGCCTTTGCTTTTTTTTTTTTTTTTTGTTTTTTACTCGTTTTGGGAACAATGATTTTCAAGTGCTGCACCGCTGTGCTCGTTAACCGATTGCTGTGGCTTCTTTCCATTACATGGTGGCCGGTGGGGTGGGGTGGGGTGGGCCATGGCGTGTGGGCTCGGTTGCTTTTGAGTATTAACCCAGATCAGATGGGGGAGCCTAGGCGACGAAGGAAGGAATCTCCTCTGCCATTGATTACTCTGTTTTACGTGATCCAGGAGGGCTCAAATTGTCGATCATTTCCAAAGTATAAACTGTTTTAATTCTTAGGTATTACGTTTAATCTTGTTCATATAACAATTAATCTTGTTCATGTAATTAAGTGATTTATGTACCCACAACGAAGCTTCACACATAGCAGCACTATGATCCTGAAGCGATCAACCTGTAAGCACGAGGGAGTATAAACAAGACAACTAACCATATGATGTACACCACAGCCGCTCAATCTCAAGTGTTGAGTTTGTCGTATTTCATAGCAACTTCATGACATTGTGTTTTTATACTTGTTACCCTTGATGGAACTAAGCAGTATTATACACAGTATTATACGCGAGAGACACATGTTAGGAGTGTTGTGGTTAGAGCTTTTGCATCGCGAGAGATAAATTATACAGCACCTCCATCAAAAAGCAAGTTCTTCCCAAATTTGACTGTTGAGCTGAAAACATTCCCTCATGGATGCCAGGTCTCAAAAATAGGAGCATCAGTTGAAACACTCGGCATCTAGATGCAATTTGCCTGAGTTTCTGAGTGATCTGGTAGTATGATGAGCAATGAAACCCTAAAGATTCCCTTCTCCTTGTGGGTGGGACATACAGAATCAAGTCAGACAAACCATCTTCTTCCCAGCTGGCATGAACCAAATTCAACTATCTTGCTTAGTGTGCTGAAACATGAGATTTGTTTCTGAGCTGTCTGATACGAGGCTCTACCAAGGTTCAGAGTTATTTCCAAGAAAATTTCTAACATGTGAAGGCTTGCTCCAACCTTCCTCCATTGAAATGAGGTTAAGGCGTATCATTAGTTTCTCCACAGCATCTTCCTCCAAGCTGCTTAATTTATTGGATGCCTGTTTTTGTAAGGAAGAACCCTGCAAAAGTTCAAGACTTTTTTTTTTCAGTTTGTTAGAAGAATGGAAGTGTCATGGTATGCCAGGTAGAAAACATACCTTCTCTTGATACAACTTGAGATATTGCAGCGATTGCTCATAAAACCCACAATGGTACAAAAGAACACTGTAGTCTCTTAGTTCCTTAGGGTCGGATTCAAGGAGTATTAAACGCTCACAAGCTGCAACAAAAGCAATACTTTCCTCATGAATACAAGTTTAAAAACAATTGCGAGGATCTTTTTCACGGTGATCAACTATGTGGCAATTGCTTGAACCAGTGATTATGTGATAGTTTGTGTATCAAAATCCATGGCTATCTTTCTTCCCTTTCCATTTCTTATCCCATAATGGAAATTAATGATTCAATTTGCCACTCAAGATAATAATAGTTTAACATTTTGAATAGTTGTGTTCTATCTTCGTCTGTGCTTTTCCCAGACACTCCTCCCTCTGTCCCTGATGAAAAGAGTAAAGGGAAGTGATGGCTTAATTTGTCACTCAAGTTAATGCGATATCAAAAATGATAGTTATCCTTATAGTTTTAACATTTTGGATACTTATGTTGCATCTTGGTCCACACCATGGCTACAAGGTCACTCATCCCTCTCTCTCTCTCTAAGTTCTTTGTGTCACGACACCATACAAGTGGGATGTAAGCAGACAACCAGTGTACAGGGTAGTTATGCCATAACTTGCATCAAATATAGCTCACTGGTCTGTAACCGTCCCAAATCAGAAGCCCATCATTAAGTTTTTAAAACTGAGAAACCAAAAAAGTTGATTAGCACATGAAGCATCATGCATCAAGGATATGGGGAGGTCCCACGACACACCTTTCTAGTAACACACTCCATAACTCGACTCAGTGGAGGAGGAGGAGGAGGAGAAAACTACTGTCTTCCAAGCATCATGGCAACAAAAGGGCGATGAAGTTGAGCAAACTACTGTCTTCCAAGCATTGTGGTAACTAAAGGGCGAGGAAGTTAACAGACAGAGGGAGGATGCGAAGCATCACACAAGTCTCTCCATCGTCAAATAAAAAAAAGAGAACCAAAGAAGGACTAGGGAGACACGATGAAAACAACTCTTCAAATGAATTGCTCATTTTGGATGGCCATTGTATATTCTACTTGAAGACAGCATACCCGCCCAACCTGGTAAGGCAAGGACTAAGATTTTCTTCCAACAAATTAAAGAGAGTGTGCAACCCCCAAGCCACACTAAGGAAAACACACACACACACACACACCAGAATTTGAAACTTCTGCCATAGTGAATAATGGTGATTGAATGAAAAATGACTACAATGCATGGATCCAGTATCACTGGGAAGCTAACGCAAAAGAACAATTTGGTTTCACCTGTCAACATGTTGCCATTACCTGTCTGGCGCCTCAAATACAAAGTCCCATCAAACTGCCTGGGACATCAATGGTAAACAGAAAAAAAATAACCTAACAATTGCACCTTCATCTTATAGATACATACCAGATAATGCACGTCTCATGTCCCCGAAGTGTACACTAGTCCAAACACCACGGTCTAGCCTATGTTGAGCAGCCTTTGCAGATGCAAGCTGAGCACCACTGCAATAGGGAGAGAAATAAAAATAAAAAAAGTATAAGCTCAACTACAACAAAAGGAGGAGAAAGAGAAAGGCTTCACGGAGCTAAAAAGTGAAAAATAATGCACACAAAGTACAAAATTCATTGCAAGTTACTGTTAATACCTTCCTTCAAAAGTTTTTGATATATCAACACAGTCAGCTGCATGTGCTGCCCGTAAGAATAAACTCTTGGTATGATCATGTTGAAATGGCCAAAAAGCCTCCTTTAAGTTTCTCAAAATCTGCATGCGTGATATAATGTAAGGAGGAGAAAAAAAATCAAGCTAGAAAATGCTGCACATGTATAAATGCAGCAGGCAACCTCATGCTTAACCTAATGTACTAAAGACATTCACACATGATACCAACATGATACAAAAACACATCATCTGTAAATGAAAGAAGTTGCTGAAAACAAACTATTCAAGATTCATGAATTCATTAGTAAAAAAATATCACTTTGGACTTGTGTTGGTACCATGTGGGTGTCCCAATTTTGTGCTCTTTCATCATGCATATTGGAGGAACTGATAAAAGACAACAGGAAAAAACACAACCCACCTTCTCCAACAGAGTAAGTGATGTCAAAATGTGTTGATGATCAGACTCCTTACTTTTCTGCTTGTGATAGCCTCTTGGAAGACCATGGTTGTCATGTGGGAAGAAAATCTCACAATCAAAATCCAACAGGCTCCATAACCGAAGCATTTTCAGGATTTCCGAGTATATAAGTGCAAGCATAACAGCAGAACCTGATCGATGTGTCAAAACCTGCTCAATACAGTATATTAAAATATAGTAAAAAAAGGAATCCCAAATACAAAAAATATTCTTCTCTTGTAGAGAGTTCGAATTTATAAGCTGGAAGGCAAATTTCTATACAGAATGAAGATACAAAGATCGTGGCTCCAATCGACTTTTCATAGTGCTCCTTCGAAAGCCCTGGTTAGAAAGAAGTAAAGAACCAGATTGTATAAATCACAGTCGCATCGTACCAAAGTGCAAGGAAGTAAGTTATAAAAAGCTAAAATTCTAGTCAAATCTTACTTAGGATGAAACTAGGATAACAGTTTCGGTTCATCTTTAATACAATAAAACTAGGATAACAGTTTCGCTAAACAAAATTTTCATCAACAACCTAATTCCTTTCTTTGACATCAGCAACTGAGACACAAGAAATTATTACATAGACCAAGCAAACCAATCACCCTACAGGGATTCATTAAACTAAGTAATCAATCAAAAAGTTTGTTCCACATAAACCCTGTACTTGCAATAATGCTTCTTTGAACACCGAAAAAACTAAACACCTAGAAGGAAAAAGAATGCAAGAAAAATGGTTACCTTCTTGACAAACAAAAATTTCTCCAAGCTATCCAGAAGCATCTCTGGCGATGAATTCAATGCAGAGCTATTATTAGTGCAGAATCCCATGGAAAGATCATCCAATCTTTCAATGAAAGCATCCACGGGGAGAGCAACCGAAGAGTGTGATATGAGAGAATCATCCTCAGCTGCTATATAAAGTGCCGTTTTAGCCAAATCAACACGTCTATTAATGCTAATGCTGATTTCCCTCTCAATGCTTGACAATCTTTTAATTTGTGACATGAAATTTTGCCTTGCCTCCTAAATAATTAACAATCAATCACTTATCAATTTCACCATTTTAGAAAAACCCCACATCAAAATTTTAGCTAGAAACAAAGGTTCCAAATTCAAAGATAAATACGTAACTTTAACATGATTGGAAAATAAAAATAAAAATAAAAAATGGGTTCTAAATTTCTACCAAAAAAAAAACCATATAAAAATAAAACAAAATCTCATACTTCATTAAAACTGTATCAAATTTAATAAGCAAGAAGAACCCATATGGCAACTTTCTATTAACATCCAAAAAAACAAAAACTTCAACGAAATTAGAAAAAAAAAAGGCATTTTGTGATTACTCTGGCATGAGTGGTGTTGATTCCAGAAGAATCCAAGGCATCATGCAATGCAAATTGGAAGTCAGTTGTTACCGGGGGAGGAGGTTGGGATCCTCCACGGCAAACCACACGGCATGGAGGAGGAGCAGAAGGATAGGATTGGTATTTTGAGAACTTGGAAGATGAGGAAGATGGTATTGATGATAAAATTGCAGCTATGGCAGCCATTATGTGAGTAACTACATTACCTACCTTTCCAAGTGGGAGAAAGAAATGTTGGAAAGAAAGATAAATTAAGTTGATTTTTATTTATTATTGGTTTGTAAGAGGATTTTTTATTTGGAAAATAGAAAATGGAAAATGGAAAGATTTTTTTTTATGAAAATGAAAAATAAAATTATTTTTTATTAATTGATATATTTTCTTATATAAAAAATGGATGGACCATATAAAATTTATTAATTTTATATTAAATAAGTAGCTCGTGAAACGTTAACACCCAAGTTAATTTTTTCATTATGTAAAAATGGATGTTAGACAATGACAATATTTTTAAAAAAAGCAAAAATAAATAAATTAAGATCTAGAGAATTTACTTAACTAAGTTTAATTAGATTTAATTAAAAAAACATTGACAACAAATAAAACAAAAAAAAACAATAATTAACAATAAAAAAAAGAGCTATCAATATTATATTTGAAAAAAAAAAAAGTCTATTGAAGACTTACCATTACTCTACGGAGACATAACTCCACCACCTGAAAGAACTCATCAAAATGGTTCTAACATCACTGTAAAAGATTGCATGACAATATTAAAAGAGACCATACACGTTGATAGAGCAACAAACCAGAAAGCAAATCAAATAAAATATCATCAAGTGAGTATCTCATGTTTATATTTAATTAATTAATTTAATTTAATTCAAAATTAATAAAAAAATTTATAGAAAGAAAATAAAAAAAGAGCCTAATCTTCGATTAAATAAAAAAAGAGAAAAAAACACCAAACAAATCTCCTAAACTTGAATTAATTTTCCAAACTTGTAACTCGTAAAATTATAGACCTGGATTCAATCAAAAAGCTCAATTCACTATTAATTTAATATTGAACGATAAAATAAAAAAATTAATTTAAAAAATTTGCCTAGATAAAAGAAAAATAGCAATAAAAAAGTAGGCTGAAAAATATATTCTGAGCTTTTTTATTTGGAAAGCACGAAAACAACCCACACGATGACACGTGCAATGAACACGCCAACCACTTTTATTTTTTTAAATAATATTTTATATTTATTAAATTATTAAATTACCTTCTAATCATCTTAATTGTAACAAAAAGACCAGGCTTAAATTACAAAAAAAAAGTCTATGGACATCTGTTAAAGAAATTTTACTTTTAAAAGTAATTTAGTTATTTTATTATATTTTTAAAAAAATTATATGAAATCAGTTAAAGAAATATTGCTTTTAAAAATAACTCAGTTATTCTATTGAACTATAAAAGTTAAGAAGAAAGATTTACCCATAACCAATATGAAAGTAATTAATGAACTTTGTAAAAAAATTATATTATCTTTAATAGTCAGTCCAATGATTTTTGTTGAAAAAAGAATATTTGTCTCAAAAGTGAAACACTAACATTCTCTATTTTTTTTAATATAATATAAAATAGTAGTGTGCATCAACATTTAAGAGTGTGTTGAGAGCAACACAAAATAATTTTACTTTCTTTTCTTTAAATTTTTGGTTTTTTTAAATAAAAACTAAAAACATTTTTATTTGTTAAAAACAAAGACATATTTTCCACCAAAAAATAAGAAATGCATTATGATTACAACTATTTTTTTTATAAAAAATCAAAACTATCATCTTAATATTTTGTATTTGTAATAATCTAATTGTAGAATATGAATTTTATTTCATTCAAATTAAAAATTATTATGACCTAAAAAAATATATTTACATTAGATTTATAATAAAATTTAAATTCATGACATTAACTAAATATGAGAACACATAAAAAATAATATTAATTTTTTACTTTGCTAAAAAGCGCTTATATACCAAAGAAAAAAAATTGTATTTTTCATGTTTTTATTATTATTTAAAAAACGGTGGAAAAATTGCAAAGAAAAACCGAGGAGAACCTC
>Ga0325410_1001975_pt1 | contig 22936 bp, 9 predicted proteins | sample PopdelMetagenome_16_FD_206182 | JGI IMG/M metagenome (GOLD analysis project Ga0325410, IMG submission 206182) | Populus deltoides microbial communities from Bellville, Georgia, United States - Xylem-PdIQD-R3 | ecosystem: Host-associated > Plants > Phyllosphere > Stem > Wood/Secondary xylem...
TGCGTATATTTAAAAAAAAAATCAAGAAAGAAAAATATAGAGATATATCAAGAGAAAATACATGTGAATTTGATTTTTACTTATATATATATAAAGAATATTCATAGTTAGCCAATTGAACTTTTGTTTTTATCTCTCTTTAAATAAATCTGAATGAATTAAATGTATGATTTCTTTATTAGTTGAATTTTAAGCGATTTCTTGCTTTGCATTTTCACCAGATTTATGCTTTAGTTGATTAATTTTTTTTTTTTGAAAATGGTGATATTTTTTTAGATTTTAAATTTTTATTTAAATTAACATTTATTATAATTTTTTTGTGTTTTTTTAGTGAATTTTCTTTCAAAATATTTTTTTTATATATAAAATTTAAAAATGAATCATGTGAAAAATTGTTTAAGGAGTTAACTGATAAACAATACAAATTTGAAGCTTACAAAATCATCCTTAATGAAAGTGAAGCCGGATTTTCGGATAAAACGTGAGGAGGTAAATTGATGGAAAGTAAACTCCTGGTAATGAATTGGTAGGAACCATATACTTGAGGGGGTAAAATAAATCTTGGCCAAACCAAATAAGAAAATGAATAAATATCGAACGACAGAAACATGATTTTTTATCATTAACAAGAACAGGAAACAGAGGCGAGCAAAAAAGGAAGAAGCAGAGAGATGGCATTGACGGTGGTGAAGGGAGCATTGAAGTCGATCAGAGAGAAAGGATTCGGAGCTTTCTTACGCGAGCTCAAAGAAGAAGGCTACCTGTACTCACCAACTTTGTCTATCTATCTATTTATTTTCTAATCTCGAGAACAATCAATCCAAACAAAACCCTGACTTTTTTTTGATTTATTTTCGCATATTTTTTTAATTGCAATTAAAAGATGCCCTTTTCTTCTTGATGTGTTGGGTTTTACAGATTCTGAGAGCAAGGGAATAAGAATTTTTATATTTTGAATGGGTTGTCTGTGAAATATAAATCGATTGAGGAACTGAAGACTTCTGTTAGTTGTTTTGGAATTGATTAAGCTGAATGAGAAAATGGGAAAAGATAAAAAGAGGATACTGACTGCTTATTTCCTTTGCTTTCTTGTTTCAGGAATGCTCTTGCCGATGGAAATCTTTTGTAAGTTAAAAGCTCTTTAAAAATTCTAAATTCTTATTATTTAAAAAATAACCGAAGATTGTTGCAAAGATTTGATTCAATTCAACAAATTATTCTTCTTGTTTATGCATTTCCATTGGTGAAAATTATGCTAGTTGAATTAATGTGCCCTTTCACCGCTTGAGTCCCAATAAGCCCTCGTAGCCACACTCTTGCGTTTTGATCTCCTTACCCACTCTAGATCCACTTTTCATTATACATATTTGGGTAAACTTGGTCTTGCAATTTTTCCTGTCACGTCCTATTTCTGTTTCACTTGTGAGCTGGGTGAGCCTTCTATCTATTGCTGCATTCAGCTATATCTCCATATCTTATAGGAGCCTTTATGAATGTTTTTATTCTTAATGTTTAGTTGATTTTTATATTTGTAATTTGATTGATTTTAGGCAAACCAAAATACACAACATTGGTGCAAAGCTTGTTGGCGTTGACAAATTTGGTAACAAGTATTATCAGAATCTCGAAACCATACATGGTGAGTTTTTCTTTCTCATTTTCATATAATGCGTTTCTTTACCACTGTCAGATCTATGCATGTTCAAGGTGATGACAACTATGTCACTTCACTGTGCAGTTGTGACATGTGTTATTCCTACCATGACAATATTTTGAAGAGTTTTACCTGATTATTCATGTAAATTTATAGTTCACGAGTGGTTGAACTTTTTCATCAGTTTCAATTCTAGGATCTATCACCGACCTTAAGATATGTGTTGTGTAAGAGATGCCATTTCTGTTGAAGGTCCAATTTTTCTTTTCTAATCTTTTTTTTCAAGCCTTTTCATGTAGCTTTTTTTTTTTTTTGAGGATGCTATATCGTCCTTTTGTAATCTTGTTCTTATTCTCATTCAGTAAAATACAGTTTCCTGCACAACATTCCTGTAATTTTAAAGCGCACACCATCTAAACGAACTCATTCTCATAACTAAGGCAATTATCATAAGCAACTGATGTCTTGTCACTGGGTGTTGAAATTGAAATGAGCCCTGATGCTTATGACCGCTCATTCTTGATTGTAATGTTGAGAGGATAAGGCAGGGTGGTATTGTCCACAAACTTTGGGGGACATTTTAATAATCTGCCTCTGGGTGATGAGATGGGTTTTGTGGCATTATGTTGCACAAATCCTCGTCTAGCTGATGGTTACACCTTGTCTTCAAAGAGGAGGTTGCAAGTTTACATTTCCTCTCTTCAAATTATCAACAAAGGTTTTGTTTCTATGTTGAATGATATCATCAATTTGATGTGTTTGTCAGAAGACACTTGGATGCCTTCCTCAATATTTACTAAGTTACTATGTAATAAGCTAAGTCTCTTGGCTTCCTTATGGTGTTTGACATTTGGAGCTTTCTGAGGTATTTCTCTAGTTTGATATTTAATGGGATTTGGAAAGAGCTTCTATATTAGGATTTATTTTTCAATTTAGATGGTGACTCATCCTCACTTTTTTTTTGTATTTTTTTCTTCATGTAAGAACCTTTTCCCATTTGGAAAAAAAATGAAAAGAGAAAGTTTTTCTTTTGCAAATCCATTGCTGGAAAGTGCATCCTCTTCCTGGTTCCGAAAGCTCTTCTTTTCAGTGTTATTAGTGCAAGATATATATCACTCTTTTAGGACCTAACGTGTAGATTCTTTATATCTCTATGATGGATTCTTATTCCTGCCTTTTATTTTTTTTTGTTTTTGGAATTTGGAAAATTAGATTGTTTCATTTTTTTATGGGTTTTTATTTTAGTTTTCCATGCATGTCTTTGGCTCTTCAGAACTTCACTTTAGGAGATGAAGAAAACAATAGTGGGAAGTGGAGTGGACTATCCCTCTCCTCATTTGGCTTCTCCCTATTTTAGTTATTTACCACTATTTTTTTTTTATCAGTTAAAGGAAATAAGATAACCAGAGTGGAGTATCCCTCGCCTCATATAGACGAATCCAACTATTTTGGAGGCTGAGGCTTTGTTGGTGTTTTATCAGTAATTGACTGTTATTAGTCTCACCTCTATGATGTCATTCTCCAATTCCATTAGTGTATGAATGCACTCGATGCTAAAATCCAATTGACTATTACAATTAGCCTATATGAACAGGTTTTTCCTTTTTTTAAAAAAAAACTCTCATCTTTTGCCTTTGGAAGAAAGGAATATAAAGAGGCAAGTAAAAAATGAGAAGAATGGGAGGATGGTGACTTTGGTACTTTCCTAGTTACTTGAGCTATGATTTACTTGCCACTAGGATATTACTAGCAACCAGTAGGGACATGTCCTGAATCATATAGTTATTTCCATCGGATTAGATTTAATGTTTCTGTGGCTTATTTAAATGTGTGGTCCAGTTATTGCCATCACCAAGACTCTATTGGAAAGTGTCAACGCCTCAGGAAATTTAGACTGTCCTGTAGAGTTTAATAAAGTCATGTGAAAGCTACTGATTCAAGGTCTTCAAGGTTTGCTTTTATGCCTTAAGCGCTTTGCTTTTGACTTGATGTGGCATTTTGTAGGAAGGCACCGGTGGGTTGAATACGCTGAGAAGAGTCGCTACAATGCTTCTCAAGTACCACCAGAATGGCATGGTTGGCTTCACTTCATAACTGATCATACTGGGGACGAGGTAACCCTCTTTTACGTAATTGGTGAAATATAATGTGAAAATTGATTTTGACAAAAACAATTGGCTTTTGTTGCAGCTTCTGATGTTGAAACCAAAGAGGTACAGTGTTGAGCACAAGGAAAATCTCTCTGGAGAGGGAGAGGAGTACATATACCATTCTAAAGGACACACCCTCAATCCTAGGCAGAAAGACTGGACCAGATACCAATCTTGGCAACCCACTAAGACCGAGTAATCCCTTGAGTCCACCAATTTCATGATATTCAGAACCAATTTGATTGAATAAATGTTGTGTACTTTGTTGGAGCCTCGAAGTTTTGATTTGTTCGCTTCAATGCAAGAGCCTTGAACAAAGCAAGTTTTAATAATTTTATTGATGATATTCAGTTTGAATCATGGCTATGTGGAAGCATGTGCATATGCGTTATCATTGAACTACCGAGTCCATTGGTATTGGTTTTTTTATCATTGAACACCCAAGTATATATCACTTCCATTGGAAGCATGTGCATATGCGTAATTAGGTGTGTAGTGTCAAGTAACAAATTTCAACTTAAGGTTTATATAGTTATTAGATTATTTTGATTTCTTTCATGCTGTTGAATATTTATAAAAAAGCATGTTGACTCTTGCATGGGTGAATTATTTGAGAAAACAAAAACTTGGAATTGAAATTTATGAGTTAATTGCGCATATACTGCAAGCGCATATCAACTACACTATTAGTTTAAGAATTGTTTATCAGCTGTAATAGTTGTTTGAGAAATATTTTTTCACTGTGCTCCTCTGGGAAAAAACTCCAGCAGGAGGATATGCTTTAATTTAATTATTTTTTACGCAACGACACGTGTAATTTTTTAATTAAAGTCAAAGATATACCCTTCAATCACTGTTTTTTATACCCGTAATGTAGAGTATCCAATGTTTAACTTCGAATCAAACATAACCTAAGATGAAAAATTCATTTTTGGCATTTGAGATCCTCTTTCTAGTAATCAAGAAAAGAAAGAACTTAGAAGATTTTGTGAAGGCTTATTCTATGATGATTTTATTCCCATTTCTCAACTTGATATTCTCACTTTGTCAATTTTTATAACTAATATGATCTTTCTAAAATAATTTTTATGTGACTCTCATGATATTTTTTTTGTTATTCTCACTTAATATGATTTTTTTTTTACTTCAAATAATTGTTTTTGGTTAAAATTAAAATAGTATTTGGGATTCCCAATTAAAGCATATTTATTAAGAAATGACAAGATTTAAAGATAAGAAACTAAACTGAAAAACATGAAAAAAGAAATGGCTTACATGAAAAAAGAAATGGCTTTTTAAACTTGGGGCTAAACATACAATTTAGAGGGTGTGGTAGTGGTTGCTTTTCAAAGTGTTTTTCACTCAGAAATGAATTAAAATAATTTTTTTTTATTTTTAAAAATCAAATTTTGACATTAGCACATCAAAACGATTTGAAAATATATAAAAAATAATTTTAAACAAAGAAAAAATTGAATTTTGGCTAACCTCCATTTAGAATGCATTCTCAAAGAGGGGCATAGTCCTCTAACTTTTCAAACTATAAACTTTCAGTCCTTAATAATTTATGAAATTCAATTTTGGTCCTAAAATTTATTTTCCTTATTTTTTGGTTTCTGGTTTGAGAGAGAAGAGAGAAAGTGGCTAGATTCCGGTGGAAGAGAGAGAGTCTTAGTTGAGACCGATTTTATCCACGAAAATGGGTGATTTCGATGTCAATGGGTTCCAATGGATGGGAAAAGTTTATTCAAAGTGTTTTCCCCCTTAAACTTGCTTGAAATAATAGATTTGAACCTGAAAAGAATTTTGATTTCAAGTTGATTGTGAGTTTTGGAGCCAAATTTTGGGTTGTTAGAGGTTATGGATATATTTTACAAAGTGTTTAAAATGTTTTTTTTTTTAAGGTCAAAATATGGTTGAAAATGAGTTTTTATTGGTATGAAATAGACTAGTCTGATTTTTCAGCGACCATAGGTCGTCAGAATCTGGGAAAGGCACGTGACGCGTCGTCCACAATTCTTTTTCCAAAGAAATAAGGGGAGGATGACCTGTCATCCTCCCCTTATAAAAATTAAAAATATAAGACCTAGGCGCGTGGGCTGCTCCAGGCCCGTATGCTTGGGCTTTTTTTTGAAGATCGAGGACCTCCAAGTCTTTTTCTAGAGGCCCAGGAGCTCTAGGTCTTCCTAGCCTGATAAACTGAACATTTCTCTCTCTCTTTCTCTCTTTCTCTCTCTCTCTCACACACACACGTTTTTATCCATTATAATTGGATTTTTTTTAAGTTTTTCTTACTTATTTTTTTTTCAATTTCATCATTTAATATTTGATTGATTATTAAATGGATAACATAATTTGTTTCAGATTAATTTTTTTTTCCAATCTTGATATTTGATTGGTTCTTAATTTTATAAGCATTTATTTTAGATAAAAAAATTATAAAAAATTATTGAACCCAATTGAGTCAATACTCGGACCACGAGTTTGGCTAGTTAACTTCGGTTAGGAAGGGAGTGAGTTTCATTTTTTTTATTGTATAAATAGTTCTCGATTTATTTAATTAGATATATGTATAAACTTTTTGAATTTCACCTGCAATTTTTTACGTACAAAAACACGTCGTAAAAGTCTGCATAAGCACTTTTTTTTGAAGAAAAAAAACTATTCGAGCCACGACGAAGCATGGGTCAAATAGCTAGTATAATCTATAGTACGTGATCTTTGTGTTAGTAAATATGCCATGTATCCAATCAGTTGGTTATACGTAATACTGATTTTATTTATGTAAAACATATTTATTATTATTAAAAGCTTTCTTTATCTAATGTTTGATTAATGAATCTAATGTTTAATTAATGAATCTAGAGCAAAGATACAGTCCATGAGATAAAAATGATTTGCAAATAAAATTATAAAGCTGTTATAATTATGAGATTCTTATTGCATCAAATCATTATTTCTAAATATTTCTAGTCAATGTTCTATTAAAACTAAACATTAATTAAAACTGTTGATATTGATGCATATTATGTTACTTCCTTTATGATAGGAAGCAATTGCTTTCTTAAACTGAGACATGAGGGATACTTGTAACTATATGCAAGTGCTTGTTAGATGACATGTTTACTGAACTGACCCGCAAGAGAATTCTATATGAAAAGACTCCCTGGTAGTTTTGTAAGAGATCCTTAGACTTGAGATTACTAAATTATCTTATATAAGGAGTGTTATGTTTTGATCCAGACCACATGTTATCCTAATCAAGGGTAACAAACATGCAAATATCGGGTATAACATAAACTATATGAAGGTATTTGAGTAATCAAGAGAAGATTCATCACCTTAGGTGAATTAAAAAAAAAATATTCTATATGTTCTTAAATAGTATTGATTGTGAAATCCTTGGTCAATGTGGAATGAGTTTTGAAAAGAGTTTCAAAACCTTATTCAAAAAATTAATGACTATAATGTTTTGAACTAACATGATTTGACAAAGCAAACATACTCCATGTGTCTAAATTAGAACATTCTTGATAAATGAATAATAATTACACCAAGAAACTAGTCACTAAAAGGTTAAGTCAAATCACTTATGACTTTTCTAATATTTGGAGAATCATGACATATTGATAGACATTGTACTTGATCTTCAAATATAAATTAATTAATTATTGAATTGATAATAAATTAAATTGTTTAATTTACTTAATCTTATTTTATTTAGGATTATGATTTATAGTTAGGCCAATTTATTAGGGAATCTAATAGGTCACACACATAAGAACCATTGATCAGGAATTAAAATGAGATGATTAATCAATCGTGACTTAACTGTAAATAAATTTTAGAAATTGAAGACTAGAATGTAATTAATATAGGAGATTACAATTCTAGACCTAGAAAAAACCAAGCAGAGACTTGATTGAATAAATTTCTAAAATTATCCTAAAATAATATATGTGATATTATTTAAGGAAAAATTGATATTTTATCATTTATAGAGTTTTTAGATTTCTCTATAAATAAAATGCTATGACTATTATTTCCTAAGAGAAGTGTGATAAAAGCACAGTAAGTAAACACCTAAAATACAAATGAAAATAGTAGCACTCTAAGATATAATAATCTCTCTCTTAAAAAAGTTTAGGAGATTTTTCACTGGTGGTTCATGTGCATTATCATTAGAGGCTGAATACTTAAACGACTTGTAGTTTGCGACAACCTAACCTTGAAGCAAACATTAAAAAAAAAAAATTCTAATTATCAAGTAATCTTCGCATAAATACTAAACAACAATAGATATTCACATAAGAAAAAAGAAGCTCACTTTCAATTAAAACAAACCTAACATTAGTTGCTTCTCTTAAATATCCCTCACTCTCTCTCTCTCTCGACTTCTTTACCATCTTCAATTTTGAAAAAAAAACAATAAATTCATTTGAATGATATCAAACCAACAATAGTTATGCTTCAAAAACACCGGAGATTTAAACAATACAAGTTTCAAGAAGAAATCTCAAATATTAACTATCCCTTTAAGGACAAATTAATATATTTTTAATATTTTTGATATGATAATATCAAAAATAAAATAAAAAATTTAAAAAATTATTTTAATATATTTTCAATTAAACAGTATTCTACACCACAATCTGCAGTATCCATATAGGCAGTGGCGGAGATAGTGGGAATTGACAGAAGCCCCGGTTCCTATAAGGAAATTTTTTCCAGCCCCTTTCTTGTATAAAATAATTAAAATTTTAACCATTTCTTCTCTACTTCTTTTTTTTTTCAAGAGGGACCTACTTCTTCTCTTTTCCCAGCCCCATCTAGAGCCAATGTTGATTTTTTTCAAGGGGGACCTACTTTGTTTTAATTTGGCCCCCCTTGATTTTTTTTTCTTACTCCGCCCCTGCATATATAGTTATGTTATATAGAAAACAAGTACGGGTAGTAGTAGTGTCTAAACAAGTACGGGTAGTAGTGTCTAACATCAACGTTATTTTTTTTTTAATTTTTCAATTCAACTCCGCTTGTTCTAAATAAAATCATTTTTCCATTCAGTTTAGATCTTTATTTATTTTTTAATGTATTAAAATAAAACACGTGGATGTGGATTTTTAACACGTGGTACGCAACCTAACAAAATTAGACCAGAGATTAATAATAATAAAAAAACCCTCACAGAATTTAGGGGTGATTATTTTCGGTTCGGTTTAATTTTTATAAAAAAATAATCAAGTTGAAATTTTAAAAAAAAATTAAAACCGGTTCAAACCGATGGATTTCGGTTCGGTTCAGTTTTTTTGGACAAAAACCGGTTCAAACCGGTTTGGCTCGGTTTTTTTGGGGTTTGGGTTCGGGTCGATTTATATTTTTTCAATTTCAAGCTTATAAAACCAAAACCAAACCGAACAGGTCTGTTTTTTTAAATTTTAATCAGTTTTTTTACGATTCAGTTTTTTCAGTTATTTTTTTTTATTTTCTCGGTTTAACCAGTTTTTTTAGTTTTTTTCCTCACCCCTAACAAAACTTATCATACAAAGGCAAAATCCATCAAAATTATAGTTTAAGACCCGGCCCGGTCCAAGGCTCGGGTTCCTGGTTTTGACCGGGTCACCGGGTTTGACCAGGTCGGCCGGGTCAATTTTTTTTTAAATCAAAACAACATCATTTTAGTAAAAAAAAAAAATCAACAATTTTGCAACCGGATCTTGTCGGGTCAGCCGGGTCACACTGGGTTTTTCCTTTCCTTTTTTTTCGCTCGATTCTGGTCCCGGATTGACCCGCCAGGTCAGGTCGAGTTTCAAAACTAAGATCCTTGTACATGGACACGTAAAAAATTAAAAAACAAGAAAAAACAAAAATACAGGAGCAAAATGGGCCAATAACCTGAGAACAGGCAGGTATTAGCACACGCAAACTACCTTCTGCCTTCCTACAAAGTCAATTCAAGTTGAAAGCCAATCCACGATTGAAGAGATAAGAAGTTCAGCAGAGTTGAAGAGCAGGAATACTCCAGTTGCACCGAAACATATGGCTTGAGTGGTTGTATGTGTTCTTTAAAAAAAAGAAAAAGAAAAAAGAAAAACCCTTCTCCATCAGAGCATCAAACCTCCATTAATATTTTGTAACCTTTTAAGGACAAATATTTTAAGCTCCCAGCCAATCCCACATCTCTTTTGGATGTGGTGCACATTATCTTGATAAAAAACAACAAGGAGGTAGAAAGAAAGATAACAGCAACTTCTCTGAACAATCATTCCTGCCTTTCTTTCAGCCGCCCATAACCTCTACACTAAACAGTAACATTTGCGAAGATTACAACAAAAGTGATCACAATCCTCCATGCCCGAGAATCAAGACACCAAGAGAACTTCCTGGAAATCAAAAGTGAAGATAGTGAAAACTTTTTAATGGTTTTCAAAACTAAGAATCAGAATAATTGACCAGCACATCATGCAATTATTATTATCTGATAAAGAACTCAAACAATCATGATTATGGAACCAAATTTGAGATGTACTTTCAGTCTTCAGAAGTCACATTTCATTTACTCTAAAACAGCACGTTTATCATTTGGAACCATAATACCTAGATTAAGCTACCTATGTCTTGGTTCAATGTTGAAGAAAGCCCTCAAGTAATAATTCACGTCAAATGTATTGCAAGAAAGATAGTCCATGCAATCAAAATCTGAATGCGTGTCCATGTGAGAACACATCTGCATTCTTGCATATGCATATATCTTATACTGGATAATAATCAATATGCTCCTATTTACAAGACTGATCCTGATGCTGTAGAAGGCTTGAAGTGACATATATAATGAAATCTACAATATCCACCATAACTCATAGACTATGAAACTTACCAAGCACACACTAAGCACATGGGCAAAGTCTCCTGGTATGCCAAAGTGAACCATCACAGGAAAGCAATGATTGTGTTCGAGTATACAAGCATGCTCCTGGATTCTGATGAAAAACAGAAAAAACATAATTGATACATTAGCTTCAAGAAATCAATTCATTTTTAGAATCCTAACTTCTGATTTTGACAACATCAATTCTTCTTTGATTGTAAATAGTACAGGGCTCGAAAAACAATCATTTCTAATGTTCTATGAAAATTGATCTAAGATCTTTCCACCTCTGCCAGTTCTAATACCATTAGGAAATTGCCAATTGGTCAGAAGAGATTTAAGCAAGAGCTGCTGAAGTAGACCGCTCAAAAGGTACCGCAAATTTTCCCTTGTAGTAAATTGCTATAACTTTGTCAAGAAGGGAAAATATACCAAGTGTCTTGGAGCATCTTCAACAACCTCAGCAGGTTGATCTGTTCCAATGCTTGCTAAACAAGCTCCTTTGCAACTCATATATTTCTGCATACTGTCCACAAAGAAAGATTCCAGAAAAACATCTTATATAAAAAACATAAAGCAAAATGAGACTTGCATCACATCCGAGTCCAAATTGTGCTCTCTACCAGTGACAATCTCCCAAGGGAAGATGAAATCAGGGCATCATTTTTATGTGTCCACAGCATTGACGGAAAAAAAATTGAAAAACTCACTATTCACAATCGAGTAATTACAAAACTCTTGATGTTTAATTGTTAAAACTTAAAACCCTTCGAGAAAAGGCATTTTTCAATGTCTCAACTTGTACCAAATTCACAATCAAGTGTTTCAGCTTTAATTTTTAACAATTAAGGTTGTCAACATTTTAAAAGCACACAATTGAGTGCAAAATTGGAAGCCTGTGAAGTTAAAGGTTGACGTGTTGTTAAGTGGTGACATTGATTTATGAGATCAGATATAACTAAAGGCACACCTATAATTTTCTACCATTTCAAAATATTCTTTTATATGATAAAGGTAAAATTAAATTAAATTAAAAAACAATAAAAAAGACACCCCTCTATCTTGCAACAACCAACTCCCACCTAGTCATGAACCTTAACCCACCACCACCACCACCATTCATATAAAACTGCTACTACCACAAATTCTGCCCCACAGACACTCGGATTGAGAATAACACGACATCTGACTTTGCGTCAAAGAAACGTGGTATACATTACTAGTAGGAATGGCGTAGTATGGAAAGAGGGAAGAAACAGAAATTAGAAAAATGGTTAAAACTAGGATAAAATTGAAGTTGGAACACGATAATAGAATTTAGGGTTTATAAGAAACCCCTAAAATCTGAATAGATTGATAAAATAACAAAGAACTACTTTTTAGAATAACCTGACAGCCTATTTATACTAGTTTAAGCCCTACATCCTAGTCTAGGTCCCTAAGTAGAACTACTTAGCCAATAAAGGAAACACTTTGAGAAGTTACATGCTAATCACATGACCCTTAATTCAGTAACACTAATACCAGAAATATAATAAAATAAATGAACAAAGCTCCTGCATCAGGGAACAAAGTAAAAATTCCAATTCTCTTTTGTCCAAAAGAGAGAATTTGAAGAAGAGTGATCATAACATTGGTTACGGAAGCATTTACACTGAAGGAAATATGATTGAAATCACCAAATGTCAACAATAAATCCCAACGATTTCACTTGCATGTTTCAGATACCTTATGTAGTTCAACATTGTAAACAATATTACCAAAGATTTTTCTTCATTGGAGAAAATGTTTCAGATATTCTATAACAATATCAAACTATACTTAAACAAATATGTTTAAAAAGAATGTTACTTACACGTCACATTGATTAAGCACCAGGAGCTTATTTAAGACGCATGACTGTCCATTTGACTTGCAAACTGAATCACAGGACTCACCTTGCCTATCAACCAGTGATGAGAAATTTGAAAGGAATAAGCTCTACAAGAGAATTTAATTTAGTGAAATTAACAAACAGACACAACTATGATGATAACTCACTTTCCAATTACAACATTAATTCCACCCAGCCTTGCTTCTAATTGTGTATAATTGGCCCCTGACACAGAAAATTCAGGACAGGAAAAAACAATTTTTTTTTCACAGGAGAAAAAAAAAAAAGGTTAGTGGACTGCAGAAAAGATAAATGTGAAAAAAATTTGGGGGACAATTCCAAGATGAGAATTAAAGAATATTAAAGAATAGTATGATTCATTATTTGATCTCAAATCTGTTATATCAAAGACATGAATGGCCTTCGTAATTTCTCTAAGTGGTAAATTAAAGAATGCAAAAGGAAATTGCAACTTGATTCTTTTAGAATGAGCGATCAGCATATTCTATACATTAACAAAATCTCCAAGTCAGTCAATATCGAAGCTTTAAGAACATGAAACCAACTGAGGCTAAAGAGAATAAAGATGACATGGGGACAGGGCCCAAATCTCCAAAACAATGAGAACAGCAATAAAGGTTACAGATAAGCAGAATCGTAAAAAAAAATACTCTGCTGAACAAAACTATCATCCTTTTAACTCAAGAATTCATGTTACTGGGGTGTGACATAAGTTCAAATCTGACAAACAAGGGAAAGGGCAAGAGTGCAACTCATAATTTGTAAGTAAACAAACTTTGACAAGATAAAAATATAGATTACCTGAAGAATTTGATGGCAGGGAAAAGCAATGATGGAAATCACTCCGATAAGCATTTTCATGAACCTGCAATGTTCATACCAATTTCAGGTGCAGTATACCACTATTAGACCAGAACAAAGTGGTACGATTAGGATAGAAACAAAGCAGCTAATAATCTCAGCCTCTACATTAGAATTTAATAAGGTGACACGATGGAAGATATATAGGTCAGTGTTGTCAGATCTGTTCCATTCCGCCCAGAATGGCTGGATTATCTCATATCTGTGCAAAAAATGGAACACTGAGCCCTCCATTTAATCTCGTTTGAGATGTTGGGTTATCTTGGAAATTCCAGACAAGTTCCAACTGGAAGGTCTCCAATATGCAAAGTTGATCTCGTTCCGTTTCGAAGACAGTGAAAAGAAAATAGTGTAGTTTAAGAAGAAAGGAAAATGTGTCCAACTAGCAACCTTATTTAATAGCGATACTTTCTGAATTCCCATCCATGTTAACTTTACAAATATTTTATAATTCTGTTGCACTGCTAATGTCAATTCAAGATGACCAAACAAATCAGTTTCCATCTCTCTCAGTTTTTTTCATTTAATCTTCAAATTTTTTTAACAGAATGATTATTTTCACTAGTGTGTTTATTTAAAAAACCATAATAATTTTTTTCAAGAGAGAATAAGTGCATTTTTTGTAACTCCTGTCAATTTGAATCGTAAGGTTATGTCCTCTTCTCCACCCATCAACTCTACAATTTGACACATTCAGATCAAAGAGTATTTGCATAACTACTCATTTTCATTATTGTTCAATTCTCTAAGAACAATCAGTAACAACCCCCCCCTAAAAACATAAAATAAAAGAAAAATTAGTTTCAGTATTATCATCATCATTTCATGACAGTTCATCATACCTAGCAGTGTAAATCTCTTAGCATGTTTTCCTATCCACCCTTTTCCATATTGAAACTTTGTTTTCAAAGAGTTTTCTCTATAGTTGTACTTTGTCAAACAATGCAATGCTCATTGGTCCAAATCTTTTCTAAATTTGGTCACTCTAGGTTTCATGATTTCAATATATGATTGCATCATCATCATTCTATGCAACATATAGATAAAACTTGAGAAAAATCAAATATGTCAAAAGACAACTTACCACACTCTCCGAATTATGACGGCACCTCCCAGCACAGAAATCAAAAACACTTGTATAACTCACTGCTAAAAGGAAATGTAAGCACCAGCTATTTTCAAATGATACTCGTGTAAAATTTGAAATTTCACAAGAGGGAATATTCAGTTTGTTGTATTACACAAACCCTAAAAGAGTGCAGGCATGAATAGCAATGGGGACTGATTTGGCAAAATACAATCAGAAGAAGGATTGGTACAGAGGTTAGTCTAAACATTCAGTGCTATGTAGACTAGATACGATCATCCAATTTTAGTTAAAAAATTGAATTGAATTAAAAGTTGATTGTATGAATAACAATATAAGCGGACTAGAAATCAGGATGTTGGAAGAGCAAGAAAGATAAGTTTACCTGCAGTTGAAGGCTTGGCTATCTTGACCTTGAGAACTTGTGCCTCTTGTGTCTGCGGAGTAACGAACAGATCGTGACATGACAAGATAAAAGCAACCGAATCCATTACCCACCAACCCAAATAAACAAGCATTGAAGAAGAAATACCCTTGAAGGATGGAGGCAGCACGAAACACAAAATTCATAGGAGTTGCAACACTGTGAAACAAGGTTGCATCCCCTGCAATAATAAATTTTAATTAGCACCTTATTTATTTATTTATTTTCTCTGATTGCCATCAAAACAAACAAAGAATTAAAAAAAAAAAAACTCACTGACAAGAAAATCTCAATCCGTTTACAGGGCAGCAACGAGATGGTGGATCCACTGATAGCGCATCACATACATACCCTACAAAAAAAAAATGTATATCTGCTTTAATTTATTACTAGCAAGCTTTCTTAATCATAGAACTCATAGAACTCATAGAATGGGAAATCGATGAGCGACAGACAGACAGACCGACCATTATCGTCAGAGAGCAGATATCTTCCTTGAACTGTATTCCTGCAACTTCTGATTTGTTCGAACCCGATATCCTTCCTACATCAATGCCAAAAAAATTATAAGGTCTGAATTTTTTTCCCTCATCTTTATCAGCCAGGATGAGAAATTAGCCTACCTGATTGCTGAAATTGTAGACGAGAACTGAAAAAGGATGAGTAGTTGTAAAGAAAGATGATATTTGGTCATTCTTAATTCGATGAACGAATTGCTGCTTTTTTCCCCCAAATTAGGGGCTCTCCTCCACAGTCAGCAGTATCAGACAGGGAAGACGTGTCGTGTTTCCAGAACAAAGAAGACACGTGGAGGGGGGGCTTGGAATGGACACAGTCCCGGGAAGAAACATGTAAGAACTCGATGGATTAATGATATAATTTAGCATATTCAATTTTAACACTAATTTTTAACCTTAATTTCAACACAATGTTCAATAGGCTGCTGTGTTAAAAAATATAGCTATTTATTTATTTTATGTATATAATTTTTTGGCTTTCTAAAGATTTTTAATTGATATAAAAAAACGTATTCCAATTGCCTAATCTTTTTTTATATATATTTTATTGGGTTTTTAAATTTTTTTTTTGGAAGTGAATAATCATAGTGTTTGTGAGAATATAATATCAAAATACAATCTGTATTCATCAAGCTTTATATAATTTTGTCACATGAACAAAAAAAAAATGATACAACAAATAAGGAAACTCCTTTCTCTCATTAAAATCCTAGATTTTGATCCTCTTAATTCCAACAATTTTCAATTAATTGATCCAGCAAATAAAAACCTAGATACTAGAAATTCAACTATTCTTCACAATAAATTTTAAAGAAAACCATCACAAGAAAAAAAATAATAACAAGAAACCATTTAATAAGTGGTTCAGTTGTAAGAACTCGGGAGCAATGGGTTTGCCCCCCTGTGATCTTAGGTTTGAGCCCTGTGGTTCCTAATATGATGGTTATTGGAGGGTTACATGGTCGTTAACTTCAGAGCCCGTGAGATTAGACGAGGTACGAGCAAACTGACCCGGACACCTACATTAATAAGAAATAATAATAACAAGGAACAAAAACAACACAACCAACCTTTGTTGCAACAAATTTTCCTATCAACTTTTCTCTCTGAAAATTCTATCTAGAATTCTTCTCCATTTAAACAATACACCCATTTTTTCTTCCATCTTTTCCCAAAGAAAAAACCCTAGAGACTATAAAAAAAGATTTACACCTATTCTTGTTATTCTCTAACTAAACACCGCCTTCACCTCTATAATTAACTGCAACTGCATTTGTAATCAATTGATCACACTACCATCAGATCTCCACCATTAAAAAGTTGTTGCTAGCTTTCCTTTCTGAATTCAAACAACACAAAATCCATGTTAGAACAAATCTTGTATAAAAAATGGAAATGAAAGCATTAACTAATGAATGAAAGGAAACAAACCTAAGAGGCATCTTCAAGAGGAAGGCAAAAATAATTTATTTGAATCAAAAGAATTGGTTAAAGCTGTTGCAACAACAACTCCTCATAATCCCTGAAAAATGGTGGCCATTTGATATTGATCTTTATATGGCTTAAAAGAAACTGGAGAAATCTCCAAGAAGATGAAATGAGAGAGAAAGTAATAGGATGCAATTTATAAAACCAAAAAAGAATAAGGTGGAGAATTAAAGGGACTGAAAGAAAAGTTGGAACAAGAAAATTAATTGACAGCCACAACCAAATTGTTCTCATATGTTTTGATGGAAGAAAGAACAAGATCCCTTATAAATAGGTACCGAAAATTTTGCAATTACAACAAGAGAGCCCAACAATTATCTATTCAAAATGTGATTTTAGAAGTTATGTTTGCATTGAAAGCCATTACATTTGGTGAAATTTTTTATGCCAGTTGTCTTATGTCTTTAATTAAAGAGTGGGAAAATTGGTTTGCTCCCCCAGTGGTCTCAAGTTCGAGCCCTGTGATTGCTAATATAATAGCTACTGAGGTTTACATGGTCGTTAATTTCAAAGCCCATGGGATTAGTCGAGGTGCGTGCAAGCTGACCCGAACACTCATGTTAATTAAAAAAAATAGAGAAATTAGAGAAAGTTAAATAAGATGAACTAGATCTTAAAATAGCATAGAGGCTTATATTATCAATATCATCCCACCACTTCTTAATGAAGCTCGTAAAATGTTTTGTAAGAAACATTTATATTTCCTCCTACGAAGAGAAAGTAAAGGAAACTAACAAATTGAAAGTTTTAATCAACAAAGCATGAAATGAATTCTAATCAATAAAGCATGAAATTGAAAGATCTTGATATGAAGTGGTTAACATATCGAGATATTTAAAAAGGTCTTAAGGTGAGTTTCAATATCTATAAAGCATGAAATGGACAACTTTATAAAAAGAAAGCTTTTGGTTTGGAAGAGCATGTAATGAATTCTAAGCCACCTTGATTATGCTCCTTCTAATCATTTTGGTTAATGCTTCATCCCACTTTTTTTTTTTCTTTTAAAGGTAGTTCCATCATTTTTATACCATACAAACATACCTTTTCCCTCCAATTAACAAGTAAAACTAAATTACTACTATTATAAGTACTTGAAGGACCAGTGTCATCAAGGTATTTATAGTGTGGATTCCGAGCATATAGATTAATAAAATGACCAAACCTGTTTAGAAGAGAGAATAAAGAATTAAAAATTAAAATAAACATAACCAAATCATGAGAAAACAAGAAGTGAAACCATCTAGTAAGTGACCTAGTGGTAAGAGATTGAGACTAAGAGGTTTGCTCCCCCTGTGGTCTCAGGTTCGAGCCTTGTGGTTGCTAATTTGATAGTCACTGAAGGCTTACATGGTCATTAACTTTAGGGCCCGTGGAATTAGTCGAGGTGTGCGCAAGCTAGCCCGGACACCCACGTTAATAAATAAATAAAAAAAGAAGTGAAATCTAATATTGGCATGCAACACACCATTAGACACCAAAACAAACAAACACACACACACACACACACACACACATATATATATATCAAATATATAAAATTTCCACCATCCATGTGAGTTAATGTCCCTCTAGCCTATTCAAGTATCCCTTTGAAAGGGAAAAGAAAATATTAACATTGAAACATTTAGAGCTAACCTAGATTACTAATAAAATTGTTTATGTATTCAACAAATATGGATTAAAAACAAAAAAACAAGAAACAAGTCAAAACAAAAAAAAAAAAACTCATATGAGTAAATAAGGATACATTCAACAAAAGATGAAGGGTTTCCATGAGAGATTAGAAAAGTAGATTTGGGGGGGGGGCTGTGGTGAAGGAGATTGATAAAGAAAAGGCAAGGAGGAGAAGGGGCATGGGAAGAGGCATGCAACTGTGATCTCTGAGAGTGTTTTTAATTTTAGAGTTTGCTTACAATGGCCTATTTATTCTGTTGTTAACTTAACAATGTTTGTAATTTTTTTGTTGAATCGGTCCAATTTGATCTCGAAACTAAATCGAAACAAATTTTTTTCGATTTTCTAATTGTTTTTATCAGTTTTTTTCTCATTTTTTTGTTAATTTTTTTGGTTTTCTTAGTTTAATAATTTTTTTTAGTTTGTTTGCTAACCCCTAGGCGAGAATTTGATAATTTTATTAAACATAAAGAAGTTGGTTTGATCCTTAAAGTTAGTGTACTTAATTGACAAGTGGTCAAAGTTTATTTAAGTGTTATATTTCTTTTATTTTGTTTCTTGTTGTGGTTGATTTTTGTAAAATTGTTATTATTATTTATTAGCCATTTATTTTAATTTAAAACAATCCATAAGATAGCTTAGAGGTGAAATAAACTTCTAATAGATGCACAAATTATTTTTTAAGATACCTTTGTTTGAACTTTTAAAGTCTAAAGAGTTTTGGAGTTTGGTTAAAATCTAGAATAGATTCAAGAAGAGGAAATCAAGATAATATATATTGTACCAATATTATTCTTGTGTTTTAACTTGATTGATGAACATATGTTATATGAGTTTTTGAAGGGAGGTTTTATAGTATTTTGTTGAAAACAATACCCGGACAACCATGATAAAACATTAGAAATTTTAGGGTGCTAAATTTTTTACTCTTATTTCAATATCTCGAAAGTATGAAAAGTTAAACAAATAATTTTAAAATCTAAGCCTTGCCAATTGAGTTGCTTGGACATTCATGGTTTTGAGCAACTTTCAGAGTGTTTACACTAAAAATAAACATTTATGTGTCGACTATATAAAACTAGTATTTGTTCATGACCAATCCAAGAAAGAAAAGTTAAAATTGATCATTAATAATGAAATTAACTAGGTATATAAAAAGTCCAAATCGACCAAGAAAGATAGAAAAAGATCGATCAAGGAAACTAAGAGTCATGATCATCCAAGAGTGATAAACACTTGATCGATCAAGAAAAAAGCAACCGACCATAAAAATAAGGGTTCTTGTGATTGACTAGAAGATCAAGTCCTACTCTAAATAAGGGTCTATAACATATTATACTAGAAGAAATTACAAATTAGTGTGGAAATATGTGATTGTCACGAAAGAGAGGTGCTTATAGAAATATAAATTATATTAGTATTCTTGTTGTAAGCTCTTGATATATGCTATGAATAATTTGTATAGAGTTAGGAATTATTGTTCGTGTAAGATTCAGACTTTGTAATAATTTAATAAGTCATTAAGTTATTAGAAAAGATGGTCAACTCCATATACACAATTTCTTTATGCAATCTACAACTTTATTGCAATGTATCATTATTTTTTCCTTATTGTTTTATTTACAAATTTTCTTCACATTCCAATTAGTTTATTTTTTCTTTCTCTCTTCTTACCTTTTATTTTTCTTTTACCTGGAATTACCCAAAAAAATATTCCTTTCTAGGGATTAGAATATTAAACACTCAATATTAACAAGTCGAGTATGCAATCAGAACATCTTTGGCTGAATCTTTCATATATATCAAACTAAACTATATAATAAAGGCACCATTAAAGTTTTTTGTCCAAGTTCGTCACCTCTTGAGATGGACCATTTAAGTTTCATGTCGAGATTGGTTGCCTTTCAGGTTAAATAATTTAAGTTTTATGTTGAGGTTGGTTGTCTCTTGAGTTGACCCCTTTAGATTTATTGTCAAGTTTGGTCGCCTTTTAAGTTAGCCAATTTAAATTTGATGTCGAGGTTAGTTGCCTCGTGAGGTGATTCGTTTAATTTTCATATCAAAAGTAATCTTCTCTTGATAAGATTATTTTGTTTTGAGGGTAGTTGATGTGGACCAGCCTAGAAACACCAGCAAAGACCCATTAAATATTCCAAATGGTTCAATGACTCGGTCCAAGATAAAGGCATTGAAAGAGGCATTGAATGTATTGGTTTTGAAGGTTTCGACCAAGTCAGAATTGAAGGGTCCATTAGAGTATTAACCATTTAACAAGCAAGGTATTAAGAATTGGTAAGATAAAAATGATAAGACATGTTAATAGCAAACTTTCTTGGATATAAGCATTGAAGTCCATGTTGAGTTTATATTATACTTATTATAACACCATTAGTGAAACCTTTTCACCTTGACATAATTAACTTAGCTAGACATAATGAAGAAGAAGAACATAAATAAACAAGATAAGAACATAATTATGATATAAGTTAACTAAGAGTTGTAAAGGAAATGAAAAGCATAAACAAGATATTAATGAAAATATAACATGAAATAAAACTTGAACATTACAAAGAGAGAGAGCAAGCAAGAAGATGATCTTGATCTGAAAACCAAGAATGCCTCCTTTTATAGGCCAAAAGAACTATTCGTTTGGTAATTAACTATTAAATTAGTGGCCAACTAATGACTTAGTGGACTTGGTGGTTTATGTATGGATTTGTTTTCTGGATGAAATGACATTGCCACAATCAGAATTTGGCAAAGTGGTCTCATGAAAGTTGTAGGAATCTGTATCAACTTTCCACCAAAAAAAGAATGAGCTCATTTGGACTTCTAGAACCCGAGATATGGACTAAACACTGAACAGTGTCTAGGCTACAGGACAGATTCAGACTTCTCTTTTGATGCTAAGATTTGGACTCCAAATGACAGAATTGAGTCTTGGACTCTTCATGAATGTTTTAGGCCTATGTCTTAGCTTTCTATCCATATAAACTAGACTGAAATCCAAGATCTACAGCTCCAGATATGACCCAATGACTGAATGGTATTCTAGTTTGAATTGAACCAACATCTCTTTTATAAGCTTAGCCTTTTCTTTGTCCTTTCATTTTCAATAGTTACTCACATCAATCAATCCTTTGAATTGTGAGATATGACTGCATTTAAAATGAGCATTTACCATTAATTAAAGCTATCTTATATTATCAGACTTGTTATTATAAAACATGTTTAAGTTATGGAATTTAATGATACTTTAAGTGCAATATGATGATATAAAGCCTTAATGAGAATGCACTTTTAAGTATTAATCAAGTATCAAGAGAAGGACCTAATACATGTTATCCATGTGCAAAAAGGGCCAAATACAACCTTTTTCAGGCCATGAGACGAGGACAACAAAGAAAAAAAAGAATCGTACTACAACTTGGAAACAACATGGGTGGCTACCTTTTTCTTTTGTTTCTAGGATTAATGGGCTGCATGGAAGGCTATAAATAAGCCTTGAATCAGTTCTGTAATATTTTATTTCCTTCTCTTCTTCTCATGGCAGAACATAGATTTAATATTGGGGGCTTTATTTTATTTTGTTAGCTATAGCCTAAGGCTTGTTTGGGCTTAATTAATACTTTGTTTTCAGCTAGGATTCAAGGCTTATTTGGATCAGGTTATGGACTTTTCAGTTTAGGGTTTTTGGGTCAATTTTGAGTGGACCTCATATAAGTCCACATAAGGGGTCATTAGGGTTAATTTTTCAAGAACTATTTAAACTCATGTAACCAAAATTTCGGCAGCCATTGAAGAATATTACTTTTAATTTTTTTTGTTTTAATGTGTGAGAGTGATTCTTGCATTCTTCAGTTCTTGAACGAACTGAATCTGACATATCAAAGATTAACTGGCTTTGTGGCATCATTCTACTTCACCCCAATAGTGTTGGTGCCTTGGGGCAGGTTCCATTTTTTCACACTCCTATCAAACCTATTTTTGTTTTCTGGGATCAGATCTTAATCTTGATTGTGGATTGCGTGATCACGTGACCACGAGGTTCGCATCATTTGGTATCAGAGCTAGGCTCTGAAACAAGGTCATATCCTTCTGCTATTTTCATTTTTTTTAGAGTTCCTTTAAGTTTTTCAGTGTTTGCATCGTTTATCTTGTTCTTTGTGTCAACATCATCTAAGAAAAAAAAAGGTTATATTTCATCTTGTTAATGTCTCTAATCATATCAGTAGCATATATATATATATATATATATATATATATATATATATATATATATATATATATATATATATATAAAAAGAGTGAGAAAAATAAA
>Ga0325410_1001978_pt1 | contig 22908 bp, 13 predicted proteins | sample PopdelMetagenome_16_FD_206182 | JGI IMG/M metagenome (GOLD analysis project Ga0325410, IMG submission 206182) | Populus deltoides microbial communities from Bellville, Georgia, United States - Xylem-PdIQD-R3 | ecosystem: Host-associated > Plants > Phyllosphere > Stem > Wood/Secondary xylem...
ACTGGTCTTTGAAATCTTGCCACACTTGATGAACAATCTTGGCATGAACGATTGCTTTGGCCAAATCATGTTCCACCGAGTGAGCAAGCCATGATAAAATCATATTCTTGCATCGATTCCAGAGAGCGTATTTTGTTGGTTGTTCAGTTTCTGAAGGAGGTTGGATAGACCCATTGGTAAAGCTAACTTTGTTTTTGGCTGTGAGAGTATGAATCATGAATTTACTCCAAGATGGGTAATTGACCCCTTTAACTTTATTAGTACGAGCATGAGACCAGGATGATCTGATTGATGAACAAAGTATGGATGTGATGAATCCATATCGGGATTTTTGGAATTTTTTTTTTGGCTTTTAGTGGTGTTTGATTGGACACGATTTTTTTTTAAGGTGTAGAAAGGTTCAAGTACTAGGATGCTGCTCTGATACTATCTTAAGAAAATAAATGGTTTATTGTTTCGTTAGGATCAAATGGTACATCATATATATACAACCATAACTTTATATCACCTAAGGGTAAAGGAAGATAAAGATAGGAGGGGGATAGTGACACGATCAAAAGATTAATGTCTTATCCCAAGTGCAGGAGTGTCGAAGTAATAAATAACCCAGCAAGATCGTGGTCGAACCATAGGGAGGTTAACTGTATAAACTATAAATAAAAAAATAGATAATAACAGAAAATGAGTTGAATAGAGCTTTGCGATATGATATTCATGTTAGGATTTAAACAAATATAAAACAAATTGTCAAGGTTAGAGGATCCACTAATGATATTTCAAACAAATATAGTATAAATTCTTTTTATTACTTGACTGGAAACCACACACAAAGGAGGTTCCAATCGGATTATAAATTGTTAATATGATTACATTAATTATCTTATTCGAGTAATGCCAATACTTGTAAATATTATTAGGTATTCATGGTGATAACTTATGTTAACAACAAATCAAGTTCCATTCATAGCACATGTATCGGTTATACCATACAGTTGGGCTATGAAAGTGCCAAGTATTTGTTGTACCAAGGGTTGTTCAACACAAATCTAGATTAACCATTTAACAAGTAAGGTATTAAGAGTGAGTAAGATAATAAATACAAAACATGTTAGTATCAAACATTAAAGTCCATGTTGAGTTTATACTATACATATTATTACACCATTAGTGTAATCTTTTCACCTTGACATAATACAATTAGCTGAACATTATGAATAAGAGAAACATAGATAAACAAGATAAGAACATAATTATATAAGTATAGTAAAAGAAATGAAAAGCATAAACAAGAGATTAAGAAAAATATAACATGGAATAAAATTTTAACATTACAAAATACAAAGAAAGAGAGTAAGAGCAAGATCTTGATTTGAACAACAAAGATACCTAAATGCATGACAAATGCCTCCTTATATAGGCCAAAATTCAGAATTATTGATTTGATGACTAATTGTTAAGTGGGTGACCACATCTTGACTTGGTGACAATCCTTATCTTCATGTCTGAACAAAACATCATTGCTAACATCAGAATTTGAATAGATAGTCCTCATGCAAGTTCTAGGAAATTGTCTCAACTCTCTAAAAAAACAAGAATCGGCGCATTTGGACTGCTAGAACTCGAGATATACGCTGAACACTGAACAATGTCTGGGTTGCAGGACAGATTCCGATTTCTTCGTTGTTGCTACCATTTGAACTTGAAAATGACACTTTTAAATCTTGGACTCTCATGAAAGTTTTAGGCCTATGTCTTAGCTTTCCATACATATAAATCAGATTTAAATCCAAGTTCTACAACTCCAGTTATGATCCAATAACCTAATGATGTTCCTGTTTGGACTGAACCAACATCTCTTTTTTAAGCTTAGTCCTCTCTTTGTCTCCTCAATTTCAGTAGTTAAACTCATCAACCAATCCTTTGATTTATGTGACAGACTTGTATTTAAAATGAGCATTTACCATAAATTAAAGGTATCTTATATTATCAGACTTGTTATTATAAAACATACTCTAGTTAAGGAGTTATTGATACTTCAAGTGAAAAATGATGATATAAAACCTTGATAAAAATGCACTTTTAAGTACTAATCAGATAGGTTGAGGTGAGGGTGGATTGGGTCTTCATCAAAATAAAAGAACAATATAAGAATGCTAGATTGTTTCAACCTCCAAGTTTCAACATGTAATCTGACCTTTGTTTCTGTTCAAACTTGATTGAATCGATCTGATTTTGTTCAGTTCAATTGGTTTCAACTTTTTAAAACCAAAACAAAATCAAACCAAGTAATTTTTCTAGTTTCTTAATTGGTCTATTTGGTTTTTTTTTCTTAGTTTAGTTTTTTTTTAATTTTTTTTTTGGTTTGATCTATTGGTTGGTTTTCAAACCCCTACAATTGATTGGTTTATGTAGCCTTTATTATACTCTTTATATATAAAGTAAAAAAATGTGTATGTATGTGTTTTCATGAAGTCATCAAAAATTAAGATAGAAATGGACTTCATACGGACTATGTCTTGGGTTGTGGTGATTGTAGCCTTTTTTTCTCTAGGCTCGATGTTTAAAAATAAATACAAAAATAAAATAAAATAAATAAAGGTTATTTTGCCTATACAATTATAAATCCTGTTCATTTAGGCTTGACCCAATAGTTAGGCATCCTAGCCATTTGAGCTTGGCCCAAACGACCTCTTTTTTGTCCAATCTTGACTCACCTTGGACTATCTAATACTAACCCAACATGCACACACCTGCCGCACACAAATTATATGCAAGCACAACACACCTCACATATAAAATTTATGTGCAAGCACAATATACCAGGCACATATGCAAGGCATGCCCACTTCTCTTGCCAATAGACATTCTCTACCTATTTCTAGCATTGCTAACTTCACCGACAATAGCACAATAAACAACACTATCAATAATGAGCACTAACCTCTCCATCAATGATGAACTCCACTCTTCACGTTACCTTTACTGCTACCACCACTCCATAGCCACGACCACCACACTACCACTAATTCCCAATCACAAAAGCAAGTTAAACATCCTACGTTTCTTTTAATTATCTGGTTTTTATATTTAATTTGTGATTGATATAGTTGTGATTAAATTATTGTTAAGGGTTAGTTTAAGATTCAAGTTTGTTGATTTTTTATATATAAATTAGCTATGAATTAAGTGAAATAGGGTTGATTTCATGCAATTCAGCATGAAAATAATATGAATTAAATTGAATTTTGCGTTGTGTTGAATGTTTGTGTAAGTTGTTGAATTTGAAGATTTTATATGAACTGGTTGAAATTAGCTATGAATTCATGCAATTAGAGTTGATTTCATGTAATTGAGCATGAAAATAAAATGAATTAGGTTGGATTTCGATGAATTTTATGTTAAGTTAAATGTTTGGATAAATTGCTGATTTGGAGAATTTTGTATGGATTGGTTGAAATTAGATATGAATTTATGCAATTATGGTTGATTTCATGCAATTACGCATGAAAATATTGATCTTTGAAAATATTTCCATTTATGTTATTTTCCACTTAATTTATAAAATATATAATATTAACAAAATTTCAACAGAATCTTCTCTATATTAGAACTTTACCCAAAATTTTATCTTGTTTCAAATACCTATAATGACGTAACGAAAAGCTAACAACAAAAAAGGTCACCGTCTTTTTCTAGGAAATACTCGAATCCACGAGTTAAATACAACACCCGAATTCACGAGTAATGGAGTAATGTTTCTGAAAGAAATTCTTATTCAAAATCAAAAGTATCTCCAATGTGTGGGGGTTGCTTGTATTTATAAGTTGGCAACCCTAAGCAACCATACAATTACTTACAAAAATAAATAACAAAATAAGGAAAATAGAAAAATCCCTACTAAAGATATAAATCAAGTCCTAAACTTAAGCAACAATAATAGCGAAGCAACAAGGACCCCAAATAAGAGTCTATGTTTAAATAAGGAAAGAGTGGCTGGTAATTGTTTCATGGCTGTAATTTGAGTTTAGGATTTCTTCAACAAGTTTTCTTGAATCATACAACAATAACAACAACAACAATAACAATCCAACACAATAACTCACATATTCGATATCACATGTAGCCATAAACATACCCTCAAACCATAACAATCAAATATAATTATCATATTATACAATATTGTTTAATGAGACCCTTGAAATAACATAACAACATACACACACAGAGACTAACAATGTAATATTTTAGTAGTTACTATTCCAAATGATTTAAACTTAACATATGCTTAAGTTAATTACTTAACATAATTCATTAGACATTACAAAGTCATATCCAATATGGAAGGCTAGGTAGCTCGATAATATTTTATTAGGAACTAGGATCTTCAAGGAAAGATACCTTGTAAAACATATATGATCACAAAATTTTAATAAATACCATTATGGTTACTAGCATTTGACAAATCTTTATGAGCAAAACACAATATCTTTAACACTTCTATAAGCACATCAAATATGTCAAATTTCCAACTTAATATATTTTATTCAATAATTAATGAACTCTCATTTTCTTTATTATACGCTTGAACTATCATTGTCATACTCATAATAACTTCTTGATAATTAATCTATTTCTTAACCTACCTTAATACATTATTAATTGAATTCATTATAACATTACAATCATTCTCATTCGCATTTTGATTTAACCACCTTGCTATAACCTTCTCAAATAATATTATTTCATGGTCCAAAACTAGTTTAGGATTTATTATCCCCTACCATACTCATATGTCATACTTTAGTTTAATTATGGATCATCTTAATACCTTTAACATTTATGAATGCTATTTTGGATTCACCAACCACATTTAATCATTTCAAAACACCTAATATGTTATTTTGAATCAACTAATTTTGTTAGTTCATATCAACATATATTACATTATTTACGATGCATCATTATCACCCTTAAATCTCAACATCTATTACACTAATTATGGCTTATCTATATCATTTTCCAATCCCAATACGTGTTATACCTATATATGGCTCATCAACATTTAATATCTATATTATTATACCAATTGTATCTCATCTATATCATTTTTTTCCAATCTCAACAAGCTTGTGCTTATTTATGGCCTATCTATCTTACTTTTCAATCTCAACATGTTTATGTTCATCTATGAAGTGGTGTTATGATCGCTTTAGTGTGAATCAACTAGAATGAACCATATTAGGTTGTAGTCAAATATTAGAGAGATGAAGCATGAAATGCTCCTGAAAAGTAGCTATCCAAACAACTTTTTCAGGTGAAAATAATGAAGATGAACAGTATCTAGATGATAAGTTGTTTGGTCTATCTCTTTTTTTTTTTACTGTTTAAAAAAATGTTGCTTTGGACTTTTTAGTGTTTTAATTTAGGGGTTTGGCCAAAGTCCAATTTGGTCCTCTAGCTTTTAATTTCTTTCAATTGCACCCTTAATTGACCTTAAACTTATGATTTTATGCAATTTTGCCCCTATCAAACTTCAATTTCAGCCTTAGATTCCAACACCTCTTTCACTTTGGTTCTTGGTTTTGAATTTATGCAAATTGACCATTAAACTTTCAAATCTCTTCAATTTCACCCTTGATTTCAATCAATTGGGTCCTTAGAGTTTGACGCCTTTTCAAAATTTTTCTTTGCTATAAATTTCTTTAATTTAACCCTTAATTGACCCTAAAACTTTGATTTTCTTGTAATTTTACCCCTGATTTGAACCAATTGACTTCATAAAGATTTAATTTTTTCATCTAGAATTCCAATCTTTTCAAGCATTTTCCCTTTGTGAAGTTCACTTAGAATAATAATGATCAGACCATCATAGGTATTGCTTCATTTGAAACTTTATATGGGAAAAAGAATATTGCACTCCATTATGTTAGGATGGAGTTGGCAAGAAGAAATAGTTAAGATCAAAATTGGTACATATTACTATAAACAAGATTTAGGAAATTAAGGCCAAAATGAAATATAGGCTTAAGATAGGTAGAAAAGTTACATTGATAACCAAAATAGATCATTGGAATTCAAAGTTGGTAATCAAGTATTTTTACAAGCTATCCCCTAGAAAAATGTAATTCAATTTGAAAAGAAAGGGAAGTTAACATCAAGGTATATTATTCCCTTTAAAGTTATATTAAGGATTGGACCAATGGCTTACCGATTAGCATTGTCAATACATTTATCGAAGATACATATCGTGTTTCATATGTATCTAGTAAAAAAAGTAGTACTAGATCCTTCTCAAGCCCTTTCCCAAATGGCAATAGAAATTCAAGAAGATTTAATATATGAGGTTAAGCTGGTAAAGGTTACTGACCAACGGGAAACACATTTGTGAAATAAAGTGGTGCCTAAAGGAAAGGTGATATGAAGAAAATCACAAGTGGAAAATGAGACATTGGAAAGAGAGTTAGAAATTAAAAGAAAGTATTTAGAACTATTTCTAGAAGAAGGTGATTTTTTATTTTACAAACAAAATCTCAAAAAAGAAGGAAGAATTATAAACCCCATGTTTATTAGAGGGATTTTCAACTGAAAAATAATACATTAAGAAAAATATTAAGGACTAAAGAGAAAAATCTCCACCAAATTAGTTAAAATATTGGCTAAGAAAATAAATATGAATATGTAAAAAAATTGATGGTGATTGGTGTTCATCATTGAAGGAGAGGTTAGTGCTCAAGATTGAGATCTGATCCCGGAGAGCCAAAATAGGTCTAATAGGAGTGTGACACAATGAAAACCTATCCCAAGACACCAACACTATTAGAATGAAGTAGAATGACACCATAAAACTAGTTAATTTTTTATAAGTCAGATTTAGTTCGCTCAAGAACTAAAGAATGCAATAATCACTCTCACACATTAAAATTGAAAAATTTAGAAGTAATATTCATCAATCGCTGATGAAATTTAGGTTACATGAGTTTAAATAGTTCTTGAAAAAAATAATCCTAATGGATCTACCATAGTGGACTGATTTAGCCTACTTACAAAACTGACTCAAAAGCCTTTACTAAGAACCCCAAACTCTTATCCAAATAAGCCTTGGATCCTAGCTTAAAACAAAGTTTTAATTAAGCCCAAACATGAAAGAAAATAATAAAAATAACTGATCTATCATTAAATATCACCAGTCTTCCTTTCCTTGTATAACTAGGATGAATAAAGAATCCTTATATGAAAAGGATTTTGGAATATTAATGAATCCTTGCCACACTTGAAAATTATATAGTTGTCCATTAAAGATCTTTATGGAACTAGGAAACTCCCAAAACAAGCTCTCACATCCTCGTAGAAAAAGGATTCTTGCCAAATAAGAAGTCTACAAGTCAAAAGGAAGTAAATAACAAAAATTTGTACAACCTGTTTTGACCTATATCGCAAGTCCTTCATGTACTCTGATTAACCTGAAATTTAACCTCAACATATTAACATACCTCTTGAATCTTTTGGTAAAGTCTTTGCTCGATCCAACAATTTAATTTCAAGTTATCCTTAATAGCGTAAAACTGGACGGTAGGAAAGTTTACACCAAATTCCGAATCTGACCTTACTTGGGTCGTATCATTCCCTCTCTCTTCAAGATGATTCGTCCTTAAATCACCAATAGGTTTAATGGACAGTTTCTTAGCCTCTAGTTGAAGCCTTTGGAGTTGTTTTCTTGCAAGTACTTGCCTGCAACAACATTGTATAAATGTAGTAGTCGATAATAATTTCAAATAAGCACGCCTTGCCATCCACTTGCAACATATTTTTGAATGATAACCACTGCTGCCCTCTTTCATTTTTTCCTTTTAGCGCTGAACTAAAGCTCTTCATTTTTCACATTCTTTATTTGTTTCTTCATAAACCCTTGCAAGTCGTTTAGCCTCACGTTCTTTATCTAACTTCATAGAAGCATTATGATCATAAATATTTGAAACTCGTAACCTCCGTTTATCTTCCTTACTCATATTGAATCTCCTCCTATCAACCCTACTAATCTGTTGCTTCATCGAATCCATATCATCTTTCAACTTTTTTGCCTTTAAATAGTTACTATAATAAAAAATCCAATCCGTATTTTTCTCCCCCTCCAATACACCTTGAGATTGTTTTTACCTTGAAAGTTAGAAATTTTCAGTTTAATAGAGTCCAACTCCCCATCCACATCTTCATAATTCCCCATGCCATTAAAATTCATGTTCTTCCTAGCCCTATTTGGTCCAAACTTGATTCCTTAGCTAACATATGCAAAATCATAATCATTTTTACCAGCATCTGCATTTTCGTCAACAAACTCTTCAAAATCAGATTTGACATTTTGTACAGTCCTATGGACTGTAGTTTCTTGGCGATCAGCCCTACTATTTTGTTGCTTTATCAAATTCACCTCATCTTTTAGATCCTTGTACATCCTAGACAAGAGCTCGAGTTGCTGGCCTAAGGCTCGCAATTGGAAAGCAATGTCAGCGTTTTGTGTCACTAATTCGTTGTTTTCAGACATTCTTTAAATCTATTAAATTTGGTTAGTTGCACAAAATATATCCTTACACCTCTCATATTTCATATAAAAATCAATGTTTTTCACTCTAATAAGCTCACTACGTGTTTTACCTCACAACTTGCTTTCTTTTGGTTCTTTAGGAATTAAAATCAACAAATCAAAGTTAGTAGTCTTCGCAGAGCAATCCAATTATAATTTTTAGACTCAAGAATCAATAAATATACTGAAAACAAAGCATAACAAAACTATGATTATGATTTCGTGAGTAACAATGCAAATTCATACGAATTGTGAACGAGACGAAGACACGAAATAAAACAGAAGCAAATATTAGTGAAAACAATCACTTGACTCATAAATAAGTAATAGAAACAAAAATATTTGAACAAAAACAAATAGTAAGGATCACGTTTTGGAACTTGACGCAAATCTAACCTGTTATGCAATTTTTACATAACATAATTGAAATCCAGACCAAACAATCTCAAAATGCCCACAAATTCAATATTTGGTATTCTGATACCAAACAAACAAAAACATCTCAGTTTATAGGTTGTTCTTTTATGTCCACGTACCCAAACCTCTTGTATGATTAGTTTGCGCCAGAATTAAACCTCGAATTAAAATCTTAAGCAAATGATATCAAAATAAACCCAAATTTAATGTATGGAGTGATCTCACCCCCAATAGATAGAATATGAAGTTTCAATTGATTTTGAGGTGGTTTGCTTATAATTCACTAAGAGTTATGTTATGTGGCAGAATTGAATCATCCTTCAAATTTCAATTAATCTCTTTCTTTTTTTATATGCTATTGATTTGGTTAGAGATAGAAACAAGATGAAATATAAATCTTTTTTTTTTTTAGATGTTGCTGACATAAACAACAAGAAAATGAACTACACAAACACTAAACAACTTAAAGGAACATTAAAAAAATGAAAATAACAAAAGGATATGATATTGTTTTAGAGCATAACTCTAATATCAACTAATATGAACCTCATAATGATGTGGTCACACAACTCATAATCAAGATTGAGATCTTATCTTGGAAAGCTAAAATTGATCTGATAGGAGTGTGACACAATGGAAAGCTGTCTCAATGCACCAACACTATTGGAATGAAGTAGAATGATATCACGGAGCTAGTTAATCTTCAATAAGTTAGATTCAGTTTGTTCAAGAACCGAAGAATGCAAGAATCACTCTCACTCATTAAACTGAAAATTCAAGAGTGATATTCATCAATTGCTGCTAAAATTTAGGTTACATGAGTTTAAATAGTTCTTGAAAAATTAACCCTAATGGATCTACCCTGGTGAACTGATTTGACCCACTTACAAAACTGACTCATAAACCTTTACTAGTAAGCCAAAATTTTGATCCAAACAAGCCTTGGATCCTAGCTTAAAATAAAGTTTTAATTAAGCCCAAATATGAAAGAAAATAATAAAAATAACTAATCTGTCATTAAATACCACAAACCCTTCTTTCCTTGTGTAACTAAGATGAATAAGGGAATATTTCTATGAAAGGGATTCTGGAACATTAATGAATCCTTACTACACTTGGAACTTATATTGCTTCCCATTAAAGATCCTTGTGGAATTAGAAAACTCCCAAAACAAGCTCCCACATCCTTATAGGAAAAAGGATCCTTGCCGAATAAGAAGTTCACAAGTCAAAAGGAAGTAAATAACAAAATTTATACAGCCTGTTCTGACTTATATCACAAGTCTTTCCTGTACTCCAATTCACTTGAAATTGTACCTCAATATAGAAACATACCTCTGGAATCTTCAGGTAAAGTTTCAACTCGATCTAACGATTTAATTTGAAGTTATCCTCAATAGTATAAACCTGGATGGCAGGAACATTTACACCAAATTCTGAATCTAACATTGCTTGGATCATATCATTATTCCCTTAATTGCTACCATTGATAAAAGAACACAAATAATGTAATAATTCAATTATGAATACTTTCTATATATGTATATGAGTAGAATTAAGTGATAACAATACGAGAGTGTGTAAAATTGAATAATTAAAAAATAAACATATAATAAAACCTTATTATGAATTTTGCAAATAACTATTGGAAAATATTTACTATGGTTCATCTCAAGAGTAAAAAAAAATATAAATTCCTCTTACTTTAACAGTTCTATCAAATGGTTTTAATAACATTAGAAATAATTTTTTTTTAAATGATTTCAACTATGCTATCCCCAAACCAAAATGAGACATTATCCTCAACGTTTAAGTTAGAAAGGTGGAGTATAGAAGAAAACACCTGAAATAACAATTACTAAAAAACAGAAAGTAATATGATATGGGTAAAACCAAAAGACATAAATATTTACACACCAAGGCTCAAATCCAATCTATGTTTTTTATGGCTTTCCATGGTTGACCAATCTACGTGATTCATTGATGGATCAATTTCAAGGATGAAAGTTTTTAGTTAATCAATCAATTGTTCAACAGTCGCAACAAAGATTATAATTGGTTGTGACGAAGATGTTATAAACTTATTTTCCACAATATGATCATGAAAAGATAACAAATTATTATAAAAACCATTTACATTTAACAAACCTATAGATTTCTGGTGAATGCTCAGTTGAGTCTAGGAGACAATCTAAAATATCTTTTCTAATATGCCTAAATTACTTGATAAGGCAATAAAGGCATTAAGATGTTCAAGAATTGTAGTTATTCGTTTAGATATTGTCAAAACCTTTAGTTCCTCTCTAATTATTTTTCTAATGATGTTCTCTTTGGCTAAAGATTTTGGTATGATACAATTGTTGACACACATCTCATTATCTTAAGGCTACCTCCTCTATACACTAAAAAATATTTCTCTCAACTAGTACCCTACCAAGATAATTTGTTGATTCTAATAACTCATTTTCTTTTCCAAGATTGGATTAAAAAAAACACAAATATATTTTTATTTTATGAGCTAATGATCCTGCCATTTCTACACTCTTTTATACTCTTTGAATGTATGAGTTGAATAAAAATAAAGGAAAGGGTAAGAAGATTTTACAGACATGGAAAAGAAATACAATCATATCACTTATATGAATAGGCCAGTTAGTGCCTTTTATTTTATTTTTACTTATTTTATGTCAGAACTTTATATGTATAAGAAGTTATGATTATGTCTTATATCCTCTCTTGGTTATACATCAAAAAATGACTTAAACGCCTTTTATAGGTTGAGGATAAGCTTTCCATCATGTTTTCTTAAAAAAAACAAAGAGGGTCTTTTTTAGTCAGACTCATAAGACTATGTCTAGCATATTTTTTTATTCAAATAGGGCCATATATCATGAATTACATTATGCACATCTCTACTAAGATGTATCTTAATAGTTAATAAAAGATTATTTAAAGACTTTTTACCGAGGTCATCCTTAATGAATTGTATTTTATCTTCACAGTTCATAGATATCATTCTTAAATAATGATATTTTTATACAGATTCATCCAATAATCATTTAATTTGATCTTGAATATGCATTGTCTCTCCAATATTGGATAAAATAGGGTACGATTAAAGTCCCAGTTCCTTCCAAAATTGCAGCTTGATTTTTCTGTATATTTGAAATCCTCTCATCTTGCTTTTGCTAAAATATCAATCTTCTTGCTATTATTATTTATTTTTTATTTTTTTTATTTTAAAATGAAAAAAGGTAAATTTTGAGGAATTACTCGAAAATAGGTTATGATAAGAGGTTTCTAACCTAAAAATTTTAAACTCTAGTTGGATTTTGGTTTTGAATTGGGAAACCCTTAACTTTTAAAATTAATTCAGAAACCTTATTATGAATGTACAAAAATGGCTTAAATTGGGTCAATTATATGATGAATTGGATAAATTTTAGGATTGTTAGGGTTTATGTAAATGTTGAGGAAAAATGCAAACTTGTGAAATTATTGGTAATTTGATGTGAACATGACTTGATTAAGTGTAAAATTAAAGAAATTGAAAACTCATTTTAAAAATTGAAACCCTAAGTGTCAGCCATCATTGGGTATTTTAGGGGATTTGGTAATGTGATTAAATTGGATTGGTTTTTGGTGTTTATATGATGTTTGGAATGCTTAAGATTGTGTATAAATATGGTAGGGTAAATAATGAAATGTTAACTAGTGTTTGTTATTTATGAGAAAGATGGAAATGTGGAAATGAGATTCAATTGCTTTGATTTAATATTTTTTAATGATAATAGTGATGGTTATGACTAGTAGGATGATAGAATTTTATGCATACGTAATTGAAATCCATGTGAAAGAAAATGTTTAGATAGAGTTATATTGTATTCTGTAAAAATAAAAGTATGGAAATTAGTGAAATGATGAAATATTAGAGTTCTTAAAAATGGTCGATCGTAATGTCAAAGAGTCATTTGGATAAAAAAAAAAGGTTTGTAATGGTGGTGACTAATTGAAGGCATATGCAAGGTTGGTGATAATGACGGTGACTAAATTGGATTGCTAATAGGTTCAATCGTAATGATGGTGTTAGTCATAATAACAAAGACTAAATAGGTCAAAATTAAGTCAATTGTGCTAACCGTGACCAAGTTATATGTATGTCTTATTAATAACAAATGGTGGAACTTTAATTTAATGGAATGAAATTATTATAGTCAAGATACAATATTCAAATGGATAGTCTTAGTTATTTGTTTTACTCATCATTACATTTTATGCATTTCAGGATCATCATATATGTCATCGTAACAGTGATCTCGTACTTATGTTTTTAGGTAGAATTTTATGTTTTTCTTTTTCATATATGCATGTAACTAAATTTAATATATGTTTTAGTTTAATATTTTAAGGTTTGTAACAAAGTTAAAGAATTAAGTATTAATTTTACTAATTCATATTATGTAGATGTAGGTTTTGTAATATTAATGTAGCTCTATATAAATAAATTTATTATTGTACTTTACGGTAAAAATTGCTAAATGGATTTTAAAGGATAACTTATTTTAGTATATTAAAATTGTGCTAACTGTGGAAGTAGTTTGTGTTAGAGAAATGATTATTATTGTAATGGGTTGAGTTGATAAATATAATGAGTGGTATGCCTAATGCTGCCTAAGTTTGGTTATATGGATTGGATATGAGTTGGAAAGTTGTGATTGTGTTTGTAGGTATTTTATTTCAGGATAAAATTTTGGGTAATGCTTTCGTATAAAAGAGTTGTTGCCAAAATTTTGTTAAAATCAGAAAGATACACTTGTTGTTTTATGTAATATGTGTTAGAATAAATTAAAGTTAGAGAGGTGATATATATATATATATATATATATATATATAATTTACCTAATTTTACATGAATATGGTTAGTGGAAACATCGTTATTGTATTTTGAAAATGCGGGTTGTTGCATAATGACTTATAACAATTTATTTATGTGATTATGGTAGTACTATTACTCATGATGTGAACAATAATATCGCTTACAATGACAAAAGTAGTGCGTTATTAAATGCTAATTTAGGCATGTCATTTGCGAAAATGAAACAAGTTATATGTCTTGAACTTGGATGGAATTATAATGATATTAAAGTTGATATAACTTGGAAGTTTCAAGTTAAGGAATATTAGTATTATCCTATATTGATTGCATGTGATGATAACTTTAAGATAATGATCAATTCTTTTATTCGATGTGGATTGACCATGGTGGTATTGTTTATGGGTAGTCGACTAACTCTTTTATTTATCTAACTTCTGGTTGAATTGGTAAAAAAGTATAACAATCCACCTGTTCTTCTATGTCAGTAAAGAACAGGTAAAACATATTATTGATGAATGATTTGCTGCAAAAGGGTGATGAAAGTATGTTTGGCAATCCATTCACTAATCAACATAGATATGACTTATCTGAGCCTAGTATGAAGATTATAATATGTTAGGCCCGAATGTTACAATTAATGTTGATGATGAAATAATACTTCTTGTTTCTAAATTTAGAGATGTTTTTTAATATAGATTTACTATTTTCCATGATTAGACACTTAGTCATAGACATTTAGTCGAAGGTTCTAATTTGGTGGTTGTTGTTACTCAATTTTGGACCCCACATGCTGGAGACGGTGTATACCTCTTTTGAACAGAGTGTAGGAGTTTAGCTTATATTTGCCAAAAGATTGACAAAGGCACAGAAAGAAATATTTTGAAACCTTGTTTGAGCTGTTTTCTGCTCTTTTTATCCATCCCTTTTACTACCAAAATCATCAGGTTTTCTTAGGTTGATCAGGAGTCTTCATAATGCTAAATTCGTTCTTTTTTATCTGGTCTTTAAGGTTGAATAAATCCCTCAGAATTTGCACTAAAAAAATAGTTTTGCTGCTGTCGCAATTTTTTTTTTGGTTCCAACTTAGGCTCTGATTCTGACTCAGTTTCGTACGATATCTGACCATCCTAGGTATATCCTGTCACTCATTACATATTGAAAAATTGACGTACACCTTTATTAGGTCCTGGGGATTATTGTTCTTAGAGCGGATTCTCAGTTAGATTTGGATGCTCAGTATTGTCAGATCAAGAACCTTTTTGACCAACTAGATTACTACCAGTTTCTGTTTTGTAAAAAGATTTTATCTCACTTCGACTCCTGCATCAAAGTTGTAGTCATAGACGCGTAGATGAACTTGAGCTTTTGAATCACTTGATTTCGATATCAGAGGCTCAAGATGTTCCCATTTGAATATCTAACGTGAAGGCAGAGAATTCTGCCGCGAGAAGGATATTGACCCGAGTTTGCACTAAAGAAACTCTATTTTTGGCCTAGTTTTGTGATGTTTGTTCTTAGTTCATACTCTCAGTCATATCAGGATTCTCGGCATTCATCAGTTTTTGAGTTAGACCCAGAGATCCCTTTTGACCAATTAGATTACTGTCAGTTTCTGTTCTGTAAAAAGATTTTATCTCACTTCAACTCCTTCATCAAAGTTGTAGTCCTAGACGCGTAGATGAATTTAAGCTTTTGAATCACTTGATTTCGATATCAGAGGCCTAAGATGTTCCCGTTTGAATATCTAACGTGAAGGTAGAGAATTTTGCCGCGAGAAGGATATTGACCCGAGTCTGCACTAAAGAAACTCTATTTTTGGCCTAGTTTTTGTGATTTTTGTTCTTAGTTCATACTCTCAGTCATATCAGGATTCTCGTCATTCGTCAGTTTTTGAGTTAGACCTGGAGATTCCTTTTGACCAACTAGATTACTGCCAGTTTCTGTTCTGTAAAAAGATTTTATCTCACTTCGACTTCTTCATCAAAGTTTTAGTCCTAGACGCGTAGATGAATTTGGGCTTGTGAATCACTTGATTTTGATATCAGAAGCTCAAGATATTTCCATTTGAATATCTAACGTGAGGGCAGAAAATTCTGTCGCGGGAAGGATATAGCCCAAGTTCGCGGGGCTGATTCGAAGGATTTTTTTTGGACCAAGGACTGAATTGAAAATTGTTAAAATGAGGGATTGAATTGAAGAAGGATATTGAAAGCGAGAGAGGGGGCTGGATCATCATAAATGACAGGATTTTTTCCACATCGAATAAGAAAAATGAGACTTTGCAGCTGTACCCTCCATCTGATTTCTTTCCTTTTTTCGCTGCAAATTCCTGCTGTTTTTCCTTTATCATCATGCCTGAATTTTGGAGCTGCAACCACGTTTTTTCTTGCCTCATTTGAAAGGGAGCAGCTGGCCCTATGGAAGGAAAGAAAATAGCCACACCCTCCTCTAAAACTGGAAAGAAATCAGACGTAAAGCACCAGCACAAAATCAGAATATTGCAGCTTCCTTTTGCGTTTTTTTACTGCAAATCAGTAGGGATTTACGTCCTAGAATTAATGCATTAAATCTTTCCTAAATAGAGATATTCTAGACTATATATAAACCCCTCTAATGACCTAGCAAAGGGCGATGAGAAAGAGAGCAGAAAAATAAGAAAATAGAGGAGAGAATAGAGAACGGGAGAGAGACAGCAAAAGAAAAATAAGAAAGATGCCTTTGCTCCATTTGTTTTCTGCAAATAAAAACTGCAGAAACGGGAAAAGAAAGTTAGGAATCAGTAGAGAAAGTGACGGAGGCGCAGAGTAAAGAAGGAGGCAATAGGCAGACCCAAACACAAAACATAAGAAGAAAGACAGACGCAGACCCAGCAACTATCACTCTTCCAACGCCACTGCAGTTTCTTCGTCTCCAGGTTGGTTTTCTATTCACCTGTTGCATGCTTTCTTTTGCTTTGTATTTGCACTTTAGTGTGGTCTTTTTCTTTGTAATATATGTGTTTGTACTATTCAAGTGAATTAATTCACTTGAACAGTAGCTCTCCCTTCACAAAAGAGAGCTGCACCCCTTTTATGTCCAGCCGGGTCACTTGCTTGGGCAAGTGACCCGGCTAGAACCCCCCTTTTTTTTTCTTCAAAAAAATAAAAGAAAGAGAAAGTGATTTATGATTTTTTTTTTGTATATTTATTTTAAGGTCTGATTTTTTTTTGTTGTAAAAAATATTAGTCTTGTGTTTAGAATACCCGTTTTTGTTTTTTTACGCAATGTGACAAATATAAATATATATCAAATTTGTTTTCTTGTGTGTTGCATACGGTCAATACCCTAACATATTTTGAATGTTTTTTTTATATACAAAAAATATTGGAAGTTTTGAAAATGTGTTTTCACATGGATTTCTTAAACACAACAAAAAAATTGTTTTCTTGCATTTCTAGATTTTACAACATGTTTGTAAAACTCCAAAGGGTATTGGCCAATATTCCAAAAAATATAAAAATCTTATTTTGGGGGGAATTCATCTATTATTCACCGCTAATGTTTGGATAAAGAAATCCTTAAAGGACGAATATCCAAAATATTATTGGGAATAATTTGTTATTATTCACTGTTAATATTTGGATAAAGAAACCCGGAGTGGTAAATATCCAAAATAATTTTCTAGGAATAATAAATCCGCACACATCCTTGAAAGAAGCCTTGATTATAATCGAGGACATTTTAATTTTTTACTCCACGGTTTACGAGCCGTGAGAGTATAAAACACTAAGGTAAAAATAGGCTTTTAAAGTGCCCTAGATTTCTAAATTTTTGTCCCTTCTCCTTGCGATTTACGAGTCGCAAACTCTTGAAATACCAAGGGAAAAATGAGCTTTTAAAGCACATGGAATCTTCTTGGATTTCTATCTTAATAAATTTAGTTAGAATCAAACTTAGAAAAACAGATGGAATTAGAAAACACCAACACCATAGCAATTTTAAGACAAACCAAACACCAAGTAGCTTACCTTAGGTAGGGCATATTAGGGGTGCTAATACCTTCCCTTTACACAACCAGTCCCTTGCCTTAAAATCTCTGAAAGACCAGTTAGGGTTCCTAATAACCATAGTATTAGGTGGCGACTCCCTTTTACATAAAAAAACAAAAGACCCCGAAATCAACTAATGGTTGCCGCTCCGCCGCGAGGGTGCGACAGTGCTGGTACAAACATTTAGCAATAAAAGTGATTTAGTGAATGCAGTTAAATCATGGCACATTACATATTCACTTGAATATCGAGTTCACCGGTTGATGTGTAAACATTTAGCAATGAATTTGTTCAATTTTAATGTGTAAACACTAGAATGTCAATGGTGTGTATATATATATATATATATCGGGGGTACCATAGAAGGTCGGATTCCTTTGAGTCCATTAAGTTAAAAGGGCCTCACATATGTACTTTAATCTTTGTCCAAAAAGACCACAATCAACTTAATGAAAATATTGTTTCAATGTTGTTTTGACCTTTATGATGAATAACCTTTCTATGATAGTTGTAAGTACTCAAGATAAAATAAAATTGCATTATAAGTATAAAATATCCTATGACAAGGCATATGTTGCAAAACATAAGGTGATTGAGCATTTTCTTAGTTCATATAAGGAGTGATTTGAAGTGTTGCCAAAGTTAGTGTTGGAAATAAAATAATCAAATCATAGATCATTTGTTGATAATAATAAAGGAAATCTTCATGATAGCATTGTGATTTTAGGGAGAGTTTTTTGGTCATTTGACCTTGCATTGAAAATTTTAAGTATTGTAGGCCACTAATTAGTATTGATGACACATATCTATATGGGCGATATGATGGGAAGTTATTAATTGCAGTTGCTTTTGATGTAAATAATGAGATATTCCATTTGACTTTTACACTTGTTGAAGAAGAAAATAATTATAATTGAAGATAGTTCTTACTTTGCTTACATTGATATATTACCGGTGAATAAACAAGCATTTGTATAATATCAAGTAAACATGTAGGCATTAAGATTGGAGTAGAAAAAAATTAGCATAAACCTTTAGGATACCATCGGTATTATACTCGACATTTTATCAGAAAGTTCAATAACAAATTCAAAGATCCATCTACAAAGATAGATGTGATGAATATCTATTATGAACCTTCAAGGTGAAAATTTAATTTGTGATTCTTTAGAATATGCAAGTTGGACATAGCATATAAAGAATGACTAAAGCGAAAACAAAAAAAAGGCATTTTCTTATGATAGTGATCTCTAGTATGGAAATATTACAACCAATCTATCTAAATCATTTAATCATATCTTGAAAGATGCTCATTCAATGCTTGTTTTTGCCCTACTACAATTGACATTTTACAAGTGCAATAGTTATTTGCTTAAGCGGAGAGGTAAAGCAAATGATTTCATTCAACATGACATAATATGGCCACAAACAATTAAAGTTGAATTGACAATTAACAGGGATAGATTGAAAGATTACACTAAAATGTTGTTCAATGATGAATAACAACGGGGTTTTCAGGTCAACACCTCTATACAACTAGGTGTTGTCAAAAAAGTCAAATAGATAGTAAGATTGAATGACAAAACTTACATGTGTGGTAAAAGACAAACAATCCATCTACCATTTCACATTCTTGCATGTTAGGCTAAAAATCACCTAGACTTTACATAATATATTGATGATCATTATACTATTCAGAGCTATATATCAACATATAGTCTGGTATTCTATCCATTACCAAACGAGTTAAAATGGAGTGATTACATTAGACCTTGAATAGAAATAGACCTATCTAGATGGAAACTCGAGCGTCGTTGATGAATGTCAACTCGTTAGCATAACAAGATGTGTGCAAGGGAGGAACATACACCTTATAAATGTGGTATATGCAATGAGACAAGCCATAATAGAAAAACATGTCCTACTCGATAACATATGTTTGTTAATACATTTATTTTGTACTTTGTTATTGCTTTAAATCCATTATTGTGTTTTTATTTTTGTTTACAATATTAAACTTATTGAGTATTTTATTACATGTGTATTATTATATAAAATGTCGAATATGTGAGGTGGCAGATCTTTATCTCATTAGGGGCATACATATTATGAGGTTGACATGCCCAACATGTTTGATAATTTTGATGGAGAGTTTGAGTTACAATACATACATATCAAGCTCGCTGATAGTTCTATCTTATGATTGCAAGATAGATACTAATTAAAGGATGTATGTGTTGGCGATGTAAATATATTTAATTTCAAATAACACTTTCATTACTTAACATTCAATGTATTTATATTTTAAATTGTATTGCCAAACATATAAGTTGATCACAGTATATGATTAGATAAAGCCATTTGTGTTTCAAGTTTGTTTTTTATTCATTAGTTTTTTAGAGCATATCAAACTTGATCACGACATGATCTATACACTAATTGAGAGATGGAGATGTGAGACGCACATGTTCCACCTCAGGCATGAGGAAATGACACCTATATTATAGAATGTGGCAATTTTACTTGGACATCCTATTGATGGACGAGTAGTCACATTCGATGGGGTGCATAATTGGGTTACGTTATGTAAGCATGCATTTGGATTGTCACCTCCTCTTACAGAATTGATGAGGGGTAACATATGCCTTAATTGACTTGAGAAGACATGTGCCACACCACTAAATGATGTTGAAGATGAGGTCTTGCACATGTATTCATTAAATTATCATTTGAATTTGTTAAGTATTTATAAAATATGTGTGAATTAGTTTGATCATCTAAAGCTTATACAAGTGTGTTGAGTATATACTATATATCTTTGCCAATGTTATATTCACAAAACTTAAAAGAAAAGAGGGCAAAACAAATTGAGAGATGTTAACTACTTTTACCGGGACAAATGAAACAATTTAAATTTTCATTTACATTTCAAATGTTTGTAGGCAATTTAAAAAAAAAAATAACTTGTTTTTTTTTAATAACAACTATGGTCAAAGGAGCATCTTTATGTGGGCTTAACTAGATGAAGAAAAAGCTAGTTTTGATTGTGTAGACTATAAGGGTTACACTTCAGCCATATTAGGATGTAGGTAATGCAATGTTCAAAATAAATAAATGCAATTATATTGTCTAAATGTTACTTAAAAATGCTAATAAGCTTGTGATTTATAATGTTAGATTGTATGTGATTAAGGAGTTTAATAATGATTCCACATATGTGATGTCATTTTATTAGAGCGAGGTAGATAGGCAGTAACACATCTAGGTATTTTTTGAACAATTTATTTCATAATTCAACTTAACTTTTATCTATAATTGCCATTTAATATTTTTGACACTTGTAATGTAGGTTATGTAGACTCCGTATAAGTATAATAAACTAGCGGTTACTCATGCCTTTTGCACTGATATTTTTTTAAGATGGTTGCGTTACATTGCCTAAATCGAGTAACATGATAATTTAACTATAGACAATTCATTCTAGTTAACATCGATATAAGTGATGTGTTGCACGCCATAAATCATTGGTGTAAAAATGATTATTACAACTAGTTAAGCTGTCATAAAGCTTATTTATCATAGTGGGATGCACATAAAAATTAAATATTTACAGAGATGCATATTGTGATTAAAGAGAAAGAGTATATGATTTGGTATATAGGTATTATATGTGGGGTAATTACATTGGACCCTAAGGAGGTTCTTCCACCGACAGACTTGTAGTTCGAGCAACATGCATAGCACATTAAAAATAATATAAGTAATCATAAATTTTTAGTGTGTGTGTGTGTGTGTGTTGAATGATGCTTTTTATTCATGGAACCTTTAATTTAATGTATGTATTTGATGAATATTGGGTTAGCTTATTGTTATGGAGGGTTAAGAGAATATCATTGTGCTTTGTAATCTCTGTGAAAAAAAAAAGGATACACCTATGCATCTTGGTGGTTCATTGTTTGTCACAATGCACTTGCAAACTTTGGAGAGACATTAACTATTGATGATGTCATGGATAAGGGAGAGGCCACTCAAGCAAGAGACAGTCATGCTATTGATGAATCTAACTCATCCAACAGACGACATAGGCATAGATAAATAGACTTGCTTATATGTTTTCAATGTGTTTATTAATTATGAGTTTTATGTTGTGTTATTTTATTAATTATGAGTCTAAAGTTAATTTTAGTATATTTGTAATATTATGTTTTTTTTAGGTTTGGGTCGGTTGAGTTGAAATTGATAAAAAACAAATCTTTGATATAATTTAGAAAACTAGAATATTTTGAGTGCTAGAATTGAAAATCAAAATCTTATAAGTCGCCATGTGAATGAAGATAGCATGATTGTTTGTTGAGTTTAATTTTAATTGGATTATTATTGAGTTCTTGGATTTACGAGTGTCATGAACTAAAATAATTTGACAATTAACTAACAAGAATTCATACAAATTATTATGCAATTCACCCTAAATTCATTTGAGTTTTTTTTGTTATAAAAATTAATTACAAGACAAGATATGAAAACAAGATAAAAATTATAGTTATTATGTAATTCACTATAAATCTTACAAGATCTCTTTTTTAAAAAAACATTATGGTTCATTATTAACAAAGGAAGAGATTTAGCTATTTGAATTTTTTTAACCATTTCATTGGTTATCTTCATTTGGTTTCTAGAACTTTTTAGTTATTTTGTTGGTTGTCATGATTTTACTTAATATTATGTTTTCTAATTACAATTGATTTTTTTATATGTAATGTTTTAAAATCATGATAAATATAAATTGTGTTATTTTACCAAAATATTTTGGAGCGGTGTTGTTTATGAAATTTAGTTTCTTTATGCTAATATCACAACATCTCCCTAGGACTGTAGCTAACATTGTTTATTTCTGACCATTGAAATCCTAGTTTTGTTTCTAGTTTCTACCTTAAAAACTGTTTCCAACGAGGAAAAAGAAATTGGGGCAAGATTCTTTTCATTTTGTTATCTGGTAGTTATCGGTAGTT
>Ga0325410_1001979_pt1 | contig 22903 bp, 12 predicted proteins | sample PopdelMetagenome_16_FD_206182 | JGI IMG/M metagenome (GOLD analysis project Ga0325410, IMG submission 206182) | Populus deltoides microbial communities from Bellville, Georgia, United States - Xylem-PdIQD-R3 | ecosystem: Host-associated > Plants > Phyllosphere > Stem > Wood/Secondary xylem...
ATTATTTTTGAAATCAGCACATCAAAATAATTTAAGAATACCAAAAAAATATTAATTTCAAACAAAGAAAAAAATAAAAAATTTCAATTTCTTTTAAAATCACTTTTGAAACGCAAAAACAAACTAACTTTTTTATGATGAAATTTTTATAAAATAGACTTGTTCAATTAACTAAATCTCATTTCTCTTTATTTTAAACTAATTTTTCACAACTTTTATATATATATATATGAGATGACTTGTCCGAGCGCTGTCGCGGGTTTATAAAACAAATGCACTTAATAGTGTTATAATTGTGAACTAGCGCTAGATAAATAATAGAAATTAAAGGTATGATGGAGCAAATATTTCATGACGAAAAAAAAGTTGTGTTGGTGATCAAAAACTTAGAGACTGAACAAAATGATTTGTTCAGGAAGGAAAAAAACCCATGAGAAAAAATGTTGCAGCAATTGACAATGTTTTGTGAGGAAAACTATAGCGTTTTTCCCAATAAAATAAACTAAAAAACTATTTAGAGAAATATTGTAGCAATCCACAGTGTTTTGTGAGAAAAACTACAACGCTTTTCTCGTATGATTTAACTTTATTGTAATTATAATTATAATTCTTAACCAACTCAATATTAAAAAAATAATCGACAAAGATAATTTTGAAAAAAATCATAAAAAAATCACATGGGAAAATACTGCAACAATTCACAGTGTTTTAAAGAAAAAAATAACAAAGCTAAATTCTTAATCGGCTCAATATTAAAAAAAAATTAACAGAGATAATTTTAGAAAAAAAATAACAAAACAAACACCAAAAAAAGAGGAAAAAATCATGTTGGAAACACTATAGCAATTCACAGTGTTTTGTGATGAAAGCTACAATGCTTCCTCACATGATTTAGTTTTATTTGTAATGACTTGTAATTGTAATTCACAAACAACTCAATATTAAAAAAATAAAATTGAAAAAGATAATTTGAAAAAAATTATAACAAAAAAAATTATGCGGAGAGACACTGTAGTAATCCACAATGTTTTATGAGTAAAGCTACAATACTTTCCCCACATGATTAAGCTTTATTATAAAATTAAATTTTAACCAACTCAATATTTAAAAAAATAAAATCAACGAAAATAATTTTGAAAAAAAATATTACAAAAAAAAACACAAAAGAAACTGAAAAAAACCATGTGAGGAAAAACTGTATCAATTCATAGTGTTTTTTTTAGGAAAAACTTGTATTTATTTGTAATTACAATTCTTAACCAGCTTAATATTTAAAAAATAAAATTGACAAAGATAATTTTAGAGAAAAACATAACGAAAACAGAAAAAAATTATGTTGGAAGAAACACTGTAGCAACCAACAGTAATTTCGAGGAAAGTTAAAGTGCTTTCCTCACATATTATAACTGTAATTTTTAACCAACACAATATTAAAAAATAAAATAAAAAAGATAATTTCAAAGAAAATCATAAAAAAACCATGCGGAGAAATACTGTAGCAATAAACAATGTTTTAAAGAAAAAAATTACAAAACCAAATTCTCAATCAGCTCCAAATAAAAAAAATCAAAAAAATATAATTTTGAAAAATAAAGAAATAAAATAGAAAAATTATGTGGAAAAACATCACAGCAATCCAAAGTATATTCAAGAAAAAAATTACAAACAAAAATTTTAACCAGGTCAATATTGAAGTAAAATCAATAAAAATAATTTTGAAAAAAACAAAAGAAAAAATAAATGAAAAAAAAAGAAAAATTAGGAAAGTTGAAAAAAAAAAGTAATTTTGAAAAAATTCTGAAAAAAAACAAAAAAAAAGTTAGAAAAAAAAGAGTAAAAAATGTGTGTGGGGGAATTTAGAGTATGTTTTAATATATATATATATATATATATTAAGTTGGTGCTGAAAGTATATATCTTTTCTTTAATAATGAAACAACCATTTTAAATACTGTAATGTGTTTTTTAAATGTATTTTTACTTAAAAATATATTAAAATAATTTTTTAATTTACTTTCAATTATAATATTAGAACATTAAAATTAAAAAAAAAATATTAACTTAATATTTTTTTTATATATATCAATATACTTTTAAAATATATTGGATAAGGACGCCTTCCATCTTATTATGACCAGAAAAATGTGGGAAAGTATTTTGACTTTTCAACCCGATACTTCTTGCTGTTTATAAGGGTAACTTCGCTAATTCAATGTAGAATAAAGGTACATCCGAGATAGAACGCTCACTTTATATTAAAAAAAAAAAATTATGTAAAAGCAGGTTTAAGTATATGATAACAATATATTAAAATGTATTAAAATAATATAATTGTTTAAAATTTTAATATTAATACATTAAAATAATTTTAAAATATAATTTTTTAAAAATAAAATAAAAACAACACTGTTTAAAACACATTTACAAACCGCCGATAAACATGAGAGAGTTCAGGCCAGCTACGCATGAACGAAGCTTGGACTCATAGGCCCCCCTCCTCTCTCTGCTTGTTGAAAAACATCAAATCAATTTAAATAAAAACAAACTCTAATTGGAGTCGTAATCAAAAGCAAAAGAAACAGACAACAGTTTAAAGCAAGAAAAAAGCTAACCATTTACGAAAATAGCGAAGCATCGCTCCTTTAGATTCACTACAATTTTCTGCTTCTTTCTCTCTCGCCAGACACGGTACCTCCTCGCTCACACTCACTGAATTGAGATTTTAAGTGAGATTTGTGCACAATTTTGGTCCGTTGATGTTTGATTTTTAGTTTTGGAAGTGAGAATTGAAATGGCAGATCGCTGCTGTCGTTTTAGTGTTTAGAAGTAGAATCTTACTTGCTCTGTTTCGAGCTCAGTGAGAAATGCGAGTATTAACTTCATAAGCATGAATGTTTGCTATTAAAACCTGTTTATGTGTGCATAGGATTTTGAAATTGCGATCTGATTTGCTTGAATGAATAAATTTCAGATGGTCAGCTTGTTTTTAGTGCTCTTTTGAGTGGAAATTCTGTATTTGAATTTATGAAATGCCATCAGAATTAATTGTGTATAAAAAACATCAAAAGCACGTTATGCTTGTCGAATTGCCGTTAAAGGGTGAGATTGACTTGCTGTGCGAAATACAGAACATTAAGGATGAGAATATTTCTTCCAACAAGAACTAAACGATTAAGCATGCAGCAAATTGTGGCAGTCTAGACAGTTGAAAATTAATGTGGAAAAAAAAAATGAAAATAGTGTTGTGCCACTGATGGAAGATCCGATATTTATCATTTTCAACATGTCAAAAGGATGCTTGGTTTTTTACACTGGAAAAATTCTTACATAAAATGAGGAGAAATATTGTTTCATATAACAGTTATTGCGCTTGTTTTTGTGGTCAAATATTGTTTTACATTGGTTTCTTTTCGTGGAAAGTTTATTTGTGAATTGTTCTATTGAAAAACTCAAATCTCACACCTTAGCGTGTTATTTGGAAGTTAAATCCTCTAGGTTAGTTAGATAGACCGCTGATTCCATTTTGTTGTTTTCAAATCTTCTTATAGACTCTTTGTCTACTTGACAGGTTAATATCCATTGCAACCAGGTTGAAGGTGTGGCATTTTTATGAAACGCTTATATCTCCAAAGAGTTGGGAATTAATGACTGCAGTACGCATGTGTATGACCACACTGAACCAACTGATATTTAGGAACCTAAGTTTTAAGTGCAGGCAGGACGTACTTGGTTCATGTGGGTGGTAATGTGTCCTTTCCTAATGCAATGGCAACTTTTTTGTTGCATTCTTTTAGGGTTTTTTTGTGCGTCCACCATTTCTTTTGCGCCAGGGCAGTATGAGGGTGGGGGAATTTGGTTAGGAAATGGGTTACATAGTTCTGGATCAGTTTCAAGCAATCACTCTAGAAGTGGCACCTCTAGCTATGTTAAAACATTAAAATTTTCTCTCCCATTAAACAGTTCTGTATCCTGCGAGGAACTAGAAGGAGTGGGATCGCTTAATACCACTTGCGTGGTGAACTCAAATTTGTATTTGAATTCTGATCTTTATATTTATGGAACAGGAAACTTAGAAATAATTCCACATGTTTCAATTGTATGCCCAATAGAAGGATGCATGGTGACGGTTAATATGACTGGAAATGTTAACATTGGTCAACATGCAGCAATCATTGCTGGTTCAGTTGTTTTTTCTGCTGCCAACTTGACCATGGATAGTCACTCTTCTATAAATACAACAGCCTTGGGTGGATCACCGCCGCCTCAAACTAGTGGTACACCAGTTGGGGATGATGGAGGTGGTGGGGGTCACGGTGGGCGAGGTGCTTCCTGTTTGAAAAGGAATAAAACAAGTAATTGGGGTGGTGATGTTTATGCTTGGTCAACCTTGGCTGAGCCATGGAGCTATGGTAGTAAGGGCGGTGGCACATCGTCTCAGAATAAATGTGGAGGGAATGGTGGGGGACGTGTCAAGCTTCAAGTGAAGGAAATATTATACTTGAATGGATCTGTCACTGCAGAAGGTGGGGATGGGGGGCTGAATGGGGGAGGTGGGTCTGGTGGAAGCATATTTGTGCATGCTGTGAAGCTGTGAGTATTCACTGTCTGAATAGACTAATCCATGCTTCTTCTTTTTTTCGTGCTGTGGTATGTGGACATGTTACCTGCTAGTTGGACAAATAGGCATCATTAGTGTGGGTCACTAGCTTTTCATTGTCAATAGGTGCTCTTGCATGAACTCCTTAAATATCTTTGTTGAAGTAAGATCAAGTTTTGAATAGGTTTCTTTATATTCTCTACAAGTTGACAAGCAAGGTCTACCAGTAACTACACTGCTTTAGACATGGCAAATCCCAGGCTCCATACTTATTCAGTAACTGAGCAATTCATGTCTAATGTATTCTACAAGTCTCGCTGCCTTCAAAGCGTTCTTTGAGTGTGTGAGTATCCCTTTTTATAGTCTATTATGATCAGAACCTGGGAACCCCATTCTTGTACAGCATAGAGAAATTGAAAAGCTTACGATAATCTATCTACTCTTAAAAGGTTGATTGGAATTGAATGCTTGGCCTGCCTTCTTTAACATCTCTCTTTTATTGTCTGTTACTTTGCACAAATCTTTAGGAGCCTCCATGGTTTTGCTCCCCAGTCATACACTTTGTTGGCTATAAGCTTTGAAACAAAGAGTGGTGGAGTGGGATCGGATAGATCCTAGATCTGACATTTCCCATGCATCATTTTTGACTGGATCTTCACTTGCTCTATGCTGTGTAAGAGGTTCATCATTTTTATGCATCATCTTTGCACCAATTCTTTTGTGGAGTATGTTGCCTTCAATGTTGCATAGCTTGCAGCAGTTTTGATTTGAATGTCTAGTTCGGTGACATTTTATCAGAGTGCATCTTCAATCATATTTTGACTATTCTCTTTTTGTGTTGGCTTTACTATGTTTATATCAATTGATAGCCATTTCTTATCCCCTTAGGTGAAGGCAGTGAATACAATGAAAAGATTCTATAAGCAGCTCAAATTCTGCATCATTTATTCTATTGTACAATTAAATCAATGTTATTTTCTTAGCTGTGGTTATTATATTTATACTTTTTGGTTGAAGAAATGGAAAGATAGATTTTTTTTTATGCTTCTCGTACTGTTTTCAAATTATTTGACCATTTTCTATTCCTTAAAAAGGTTTAGGAAGCTGAATGGTGAGATTTTAATACTGGAATTTCCCTTTTTTTTATGGCCATTTGGGGGGGGGGGGGTTGTATGCTGTTGAGATTTATATTTGATACATAACTTAACATATCAGAATTAGGAAAGAGATTTTCAAAGTAGTATACTGTTGAGATTTATATTTGATACATTGCTTATCATATCAGGATTAGGAAAGAGATTTTCAAATTTTTGTGCTGCTGTTTTTTTTGGTTCCTTTGTTTATGCAACTTCTTGCATCGTGTTTTGAGTGCACAGGAAGGGATATGGAACTATTAGTGCAGCAGGTGGAAGAGGATGGGGTGGAGGTGGCGGTGGAAGAGTTTCTTTGGATTGTTATAGCATACAGGAAGATGTGAAAGTTACCGTGCATGGTTTGTTCTGAACATCTGTATGTAGTAGTAGAAACAACTTTAGTTAACTTGTAATATTTCATTCATGTGCAAGAGGCTCCACTTGCTAAATAAATCTTAATAGTGCACACTGGAAGTTCCTTTTGATGAGATCAATCCATGCACTTACCAGTCTTGAACCCAAAATCTTTGATGGAATTTTTTTTTTTTAATTTCATAAAGAGGTGCAAAGCTGATCTATACATGTGCAATAGGGTACATGTGAAATCAATAAAGTTGGCGTATTACAAGAACATGTTTTCTGTTGGCTATGGGCTGAATTCACCATATTCCATATCTCATTTCCTAACTAGTATTTCTAGTTTCTTATGCAGTCATTAACTTTTTATTTTTTTCCATTTGTTTAATCTTTTGGAAGTCATAAACATGTTTTTCTCCATCTTCATCATGAGCACCAGCTAACATGTTTTCTTACTTACCATCATGTATGGACTTCTTGCAAGAAGATGAAAATTTCCATGATTTCTATTGAGATAATTCTTATGTTTTCTTGTGGCAGGTGGTTTGAGTATTGGCTGTCCTGGGAATGCTGGAGCAGCTGGTACCTTCTTTAATGCAGATTTACTCAGTTTAAGAGTGAGCAATGACTATGTGATGACAGAAACAGAAACCCCTTTGCTTGATTTTCCTACTATGACCCTGTGGTCAAATGTTTTTGTGGAGAATTATGCAAAAGTTTTGGTTCCACTGGTTTGGAGCAGGGTTCAGGTTGTCTAATATTTTCTCTTCCATACATGTATGTTACTATTTTGTTGAATTGGTCGCTTGTTTGTGCTCTCTGCATATGCCAACAAGAAGTTTTAGCACCTATAATTCATATACATTGTCTCCCAAAGCTTGTATTTCCTCAAGAACGCATGTGATTTCTCTCAAGTGAGCCTGTGTGCTTTTACTCTTAGATACACTGGTGCTTTGTAGGTTGTTCCTCCTAGTAATTCATGACATGTTTCTTCTTAAACAGATAATATGGAAATGCTTTATTAGTTGTCTGCAACCCAATTTCTGACTTGTCACATGTGCCGAGAAATGATGCATTTGTGATGGTGCATTTCCACCTTGACATTGCATGCCATCAAATGTTATAATCCACTTTGACATTACTACTTCTGAAATTAATTTTATATGATTATTCAAGATCATAAATTGGTTTTACATGACACCTACTTAACATATGTTTATTTCTGTTGTAGACTGTGAAGGTTGTTAACTGAACTAGCACAGTAGGTTTTCCTTAGAAACCTTGGTTGTTTGAGCCTGTGTCATTTGTGATATTTGAAGCTCGAGTTAATGAAGAAGGTGATTTATATAAATCTGTAATATAATTTTGTTTAGAGAGTTATCTAGGTTCATGAGACATCTTCACCTAGGAAATTTATTGAACTTCTCTCTAGTAGACACTTTCTTCTTGAACTTCAACTGACAAACTTGAATGTATATTTTCCTGTTGGTAGTGGTTGTAAGATTCTTGGACCTTTATTCTGCCATAGTCATGGAAGCTGTTGTTTCGACTACTACTTAAGTGGTTATTCTTTGTCTTCCAGTGGAATCTGTGAAGAAACTCGGTCTTCTTTGTCACCACTTTTTTTCATAAAATGCTACTGTTCTTCGCTGCATGATGAATTTCACACATTCTGAAGCCTTAATACTTTTAACATTGTTTCCAACTCCTTGAATTCATAGGTTAGAGGTCAGATTAGTTTATATCGTGGAGGCAGCATTGTCTTTGGATTGTCTGAATTTCCAGTATCAGAATTTGAGCTTGTAGCAGAAGAACTTTTGATGAGCGATTCTATCATAAAGGTATCTTTGTTGAACAATATTCATGTTTCATTTCTTTATAGCCTGAATCAATATGCACGTGTCTATCTTGAAATCATTCATAATGTTATACGAAACCTTTAATGGGGAAAAATCCAACTTAAGTTACACAAACAGATATACACATGCATAATGCATAATGCATAATGCATATGTAGATAACATATCTGTAAAATACTAAGATTAATATTTAGATTTTTACTAGAAAGAGAAATGAGGTGTAGAAGGAACTGGTTTCCGGTTTGGTTGTTTTTCTTTCTTCCAAACACGTCCCTCTTCCAATTTCTTGAAAGATGCATGTATTGTGAGGGCTGGAATAAGGGAAGGTTTAGAGGAAGGAGCATCACCCCCTCCCAGTCACTGAGAAAAACAAGTACCGAAGCCATGTTGCAATTTGCACTGGATAGATTATCAATAAAGTGAAGAAAGAATGAGATTTAATTTTGCAAGGGCTTTAATGAGTGCCAGTTCAGCTTATATCCTATTCATACCATTGATGTTTGAACATGGGACCGGGGAGCTTTTTTGTGTTACTTTGGAGGATGTCTTGTGCTATCGTATTCCCGACCTTTTTCAATGAACTTATCTCATCAAAACAAAATATCATCACATAGTACATAGTAATTTCTCTAATTAATTGAAAAAAGGTTTAAGTCCAGCCAGCTTATTTCTACTGGTTTATTGCAGTCATATTTACTAGATATTTTCATTAAGGATAAATAAGAGTGAATGCAAGTAATAGAAAAAGGTATCTCCTTGATGGAAAAAGGAGAAAAAAGAAAAGAAATCGAATTTAAAAGGTTTTCAAATTCCTTTATATGCCAGTTTTTGCAGCCATATTTAGCATATTTTGAAGTCTTTTCTCTTTTCAGATTTTTTTGAGTTTCATTGCTTCAAACATTGCATAGATATATCCTGTATTCTCTATTTGAGGAGCTAAAACTTTCCACTCTCAAAAATGAAGGTTTTTGGTGCATTTAGAGTTGCTATCAAAATGCTACTCATGTGGAACTCCAAAATTGAAATAGATGGAGGTGGAAATACTGTTGTTACTGCTTCTGTCCTTGAAGTCAGGAATCTGATTGTTCTAAGGGTACGGTGGTTTTAACCTCATTTTAAAAGCTTAACACTTCCTTTAAACATACATCATGTTTGTCTTCAACCAAAAATCTGAGGCTACTATTTGCTTGTGTTTGCAGGCAGGCTCTGTCCTCGGCTCAAATGCAAATTTGGGGTTATATGGTCAGGGACTACTAAAGTTGACAGGTCATGGTGATACAATTCGAGGCCAGCGACTTTCCCTGTCTCTTTTCTACAACATAACTGTAAGCCATTAGCGTACGGATATGTTTCATCCTTCTTTATATATAGTGTTGTGTTTTATTTAAAATCTATTGTAACGTTGTACCTTGTTGAAACTCCAAGTGCTTCAAAAGATTAATGGCTTGTTCTTAACATGTAATGAGCCTAATACAGTAGTCATGCGAGACACAGATTTGTATACTCTATAACACAGATTTGTAAACTCTAAAACATGGATTTGGAAACTCTATAATGTTCTAAGGGATGGTTGCAAGGAATCGTTCAGGCAGCTGTAATTTCACTCCAAGAAGTATGTTAGGACAAACATTCAAGGTTGATAAAAAGATTTGTGTGGTTTGGATCTGGGTTACTATGCAAACAAGTCATAATGAAAACTGTGATGATACAATGGAGGGCATAAAAACACTATCCTCTCCAACCAACTCTTTCTTCATCTTTTTCTGTAATTTTGTTAGAAGCTGAAATTCCATTACAGTGTTGAATTAAAAAATGGCATGAAAATGTCATCTATTCTATTTGCTTCTGCACTCTATCCTTGTTTGAATTAGACTATAATCATGTGTGAATTCCTTTTATCCTTGGATCTTATTCACTAGAAATTATGGGTACTGGGTGACATTTCTTGATGATGTCTGAAAACAGTTTTAATCTCATAATCACATCATTTGTTTTTCCAGATATGAGTGGTAATTTCTTTAAGATTTGTGTGATTATTCTGTTATTGCTAATGCCCATTATGGCATATGGTCTTGGAGTACATTTGGCAATAACTGCTAGTGACTCCATGCCAAATACAGGTTGGACCTGGTTCTTTACTTCAAGCTCCGTTGGATGATGATGCTAGCAGAAGTGTGTGAGTATGAACTTCTATTTTAAGTATTGGGATATGCTGTATTAATACAATTAAAGCTTCATAATATCTCCCTTATCGTTACCTTTTTTTATGTTGTTGTTGTTGCAGGGTTACAAAATCCCTTTGTGAGAGTCAGACATGCCCAATAGATTTGATAACTCCCCCAGATGATTGCCATGTTAATTACACGCTGTCGTTTTCACTTCAAGTAAGAGTTGAATTTAAAGTATGAATATTTCATATACTAGTTATTGTCTGTGTTCCCAGGCAGATAGAAAATGACTCTTCATGTGGGGCTAATCTTGTTCATTTTCAAGCATGTATAGCACTGAGGAATTAAAGGAACAGAATAGAGAAGTTGAGAATATTGAAATATTACTCCAAAGCACCATTCATAGAACCTAAAATATTATCTCATCATTTTCCTGTAACATCATCTTAAGTTTGCAACTTGCAGTTTTGTGGAGTCATTCAAGTATATTTTAATGTTTCCACACGAAGACCAGCTAGAAATCTCATGAAACATCATATTTGCGCTGCTATCATAGATAAATTGAGCAGCTTTGGCTACCATCTGTTTTTTATGCTTTCAGGGTAGAAATGATTTGTACTGCCACAATATTAGCTAAAGCACTGCCATTCTTTCATTAACCATCTTTATATTCCTTGTTTCGGCATGAATTGAAGCATGTGTTCATGGCACGTGCTCCACAGTATCTTCAGCATGTCATTCTTGGAATTTTTGTAGTTTTAGGGACTCAAAATTTTCTTTGATGTCTGAACAGCTAATGCCATTATAATCCGCACACTTTGGTTTTTTTACCAGTTTAGACTTCTTCAAGCAGTTTGTGCTCCAAGTTTGTCATTTCTGTTTTGATGTCGAAGTGTTTGCAGTCCTTTTTCTGTGCAGTCTTTTAATTTGGAATTATTTAATGGCTTCAACTCTTCTTTTGATGTATCAGCTCCTGTTTCTATTGGTGTTTGTGGAATCTTTAAATTTTAAATATGTGGCAGATTTGTCGTGTTGAGGGCCTCCTTGTAAATGGCATTATAAAGGGGAGTATTATCCACATCCACAGGGCAAGAACTATCATTATTGATACTGATGGCTTGATTACTGCATCGGAGTTAGGTAGAGAGTCTAATAGTGTTATTGTATTTCTTTTTTTGGCTGCTCTTTTTAGAGAGTATCCTCAGCATCCAGTTGTATGTTTTTAATTCTAATCCGCAGAGCTCGTCTTCAGGTTGCAATGGTGGTATTGGAAAAGGGAACTATTCCAAAGGAGCTGGTAGTGGTGCTGGGCATGGGGGAAGAGGGGGCTCAGGTTGTTTTAACGGGATCGTGAGTAATGGCGGTAATAAATACGGTAATGCTGATCTTCCTTGTGAATTGGGAAGCGGAACCCAAGGTCCCAATCAGTCCTATGGAAATGTTATTGGAGGGGGAATGATTGGTAATATTTTCATAAATCACAAGTTTAACAACAAAATTTTCATTTTCAGGTTATGTTACTATTTGTGTTTACATATTCACCTGTGATGCTTGAATATTTCTGAACAGTATTTTACATATCTGCAAATATTTGTGATTTTTTCCGTGTGCTTTGAGTTTCTCCACTTAACAGCATACTGTTTGACATCAATCCCAGATCATGCTTACTAACTTGTGCTTCATGTTTGCCAGTGATGGGCTCCATCCAGTGGCCACTGTTAAGGCTCAATCTTTATGGATCTTTGATGGTAGATGGTCAAAGCTTTGATAAAGCATCAGTAAATAGTAATGCTTCTTTGATTGGTGGACTTGGTGGAGCTTCTGGAGGGACGGTTCTTCTTTTCCTGCAAGAGCTTATGCTTGCAGAAAAATCATCTCTATCTGTTCGCGGGGGCAATGGCAGCCCTCTTGGTGGTGGGGGAGGTGGGGGTGGAAGAGTTCATTTTCATTGGTATAAGATAGACACTGGGGATGAATATGTTCCAGTTGCAAGTATAAGTGGTTCAATTAACAACAGGTATGCTTCACCGAGAGAGGAGGCATGTTATGTGATATGAGAGCTCACGCGTGCGCGCACACACTATGTGGACTTTTCATCAAGGCTGGACATTATAAAATGCTTCACTTTCGCCTTCTCTCTCTTCTCATGCCACATGTATTAGACTAGTTATATCATAACTAAGCTATTTTGTAATAATGGAAAACATCATTTGGAGATGCATATGACATATAAGAAGTTTACTTCATGATGTCACAGTGGAGGAGCTGGAGAAAATGGTGGTCTTTTTGGGGAGGAAGGCACCATCACTGGGAAAAAGTGCCCAAAGGGCCTCTATGGTACATTTTGCAAGGTACCTTTTGTTCTTACACTGCCCTCATGTGGTTGTTGGTTGCTTCATTCTTGAAGTTAACGTAGTCTGGGCAGTTTATAGGCAAAGGTAGGTCAGCAATTTATGCATTTCCTGCATATTTTCAGCAGATTTTGATAATTTAGTCTTCTAGCAGCACTAGGTTTTCTTTAGCTTTTATTCTTTTAAGCTGTTTTTCTTCATGCTATTTGGAATTCCTAATCCCGGGACAAGGAAGAGCCAAATAATGTCCATAAACTTGGTTGTAATCCATGCTTTGATCGTTTGATTATTATGCTAAAGTAATTTCTTTAACCTAAAGTGGTTGACATATAAATAATTAAATATGCAAAAATATTAACATAGTGGAAAAAATGGGCTAGGTAGATTGTAGATATATGAGATTTTTTTTGAGATCTTTATGTATTGAGCACAGATTGCAACGGATGTACTTTGAAGTTCATTTTTCAATTCCCAAAAACTTCCAAGTCTAATCAGCAACTTTGGAAAACATAGATGGGAATTCTTGGTCACGGGATTACATTTCACTCTATCCAATTGTAATTTGCATTGTTGCAAGATAGTATTTGTATTTCTTAAATGATAAACACACACCCACACCCACACCCACACCTGCCCACCCACCCACCCACACATAGTGTTTGCTCGACTCGTCTCCTATAATTAAATGACACACCTTATCTACAGGAATGCCCTCTTGGTACTTTCAAAGATGTTGATGGCTCTGATGAAAGTCTTTGCATTCCTTGCTCTCTTGATCTTCTTCCTAATCGTGCAAATTTCATACATGTACGAGGTATTTCTGATTGACATTACTCTCTCTATCTCTACCCTTTTTAACTGATGTGATCTGATATTTAAGTTACTGGTCCACTGCAGGGGGGGTTAGTCAGCCATCTTGTCCCTATAAATGCATATCTGACAAGTACAGGATGCCAAATTGCTACACTCCTCTTGAGGAGCTGGTGTATACATTTGGAGGCCCTTGGCCTTTTGCCCTCATCCTGTCTGTCCTTTTGGTGCTTCTAGCTCTATTGTTGAGTACAGCGAGAATCAAATTAGTAGGATCAGGTAAATGTTATGATGCAAGTTCAGTTGAGCACCAGAGTCATCACCACTTTCCACATCTACTTTCCCTATCAGAGGTACTTTGATAGCAAACTGCCTTCGAATATATATGCTGCAGCTATAAATGGGTCAAGATACAATACAGCACTTTGACAATTTCACATTTGATTGTATTTTTAAACCTAGGTGCGAGGAACTAGAGCTGAAGAAAGTCAGAGCCATGTCTATAGAATGTACTTTATGGGCCCCAATACTTTTAGGGAACCCTGGCATCTTCCATACTTTCTCCCCAATGCAATTATTGAGATTGTGTAAGTAAACTGGATTTTCAATGACACCGAAGGATATAATTGGATATCTTTTTAATATAATGTTTGGGGTCAATTTTTTATTCCTCAAATAATATTCGTTGATTACCTTCTTTTTTTTCAATTAAAATTCTTGACCCCAGTAGACTCAATCCACTTCTCGATGCTGACAAGATATAGTAAACTGTGAAGCTTTTCTTATCCTGTGCTTGTTTTTCCATTTCTGTCCTGTATAATTTTATTCTATTGAACTTATTCTTATTCTAAGACATGCTCCTTTGTGAACTGTTCCAATACATACCTGGACACACTTTGCTAGCCCTGGAAGTGAAAGCACAGATTGTATGAGCCTCCACTGTTTCCATCTTATTCTATATTTATTAATTATTATTTATAAAGGGAAAACCTTTTTTGATCTGTATGCAGGTATGAAGATGCTTTTAACAGGTTTATTGATGATATAAATTCTGTTGCCGCATATGATTGGTGGGAAGGGTCAGTCCACAGCATACTTTCCGTGCTTGCCTATCCTTGCGCATGGTCCTGGAAACAGTGGCGACAGAGAAATAAAATTCATCGACTTCAGGAATATGTCAAGTCTGAATATGACCACTTGTGTCTTCGCTCTTGTCGATCTCGAGCCCTGTACAAGGGGATGAAGGTTTGACTTGTTTTCTTAACTTTTCAGTTGTTTCATTTACAGAACTTCACTTTTTTTTTAAGGTGTTTTATTTGTCAATACTTCAAGCTAACAGTGACAGTGACTTCTCGTTTCTGACATGATACTAGCACCCACCCCCTTAACTTTATTACTGTCTTGATGGTGGTTGGAACTTGGAAATCTCCAAGAAATGTTCATGCATGCAATAAGGTTTTTCTTATCTTTTGAAGCTCACAATGTATTCAACAAAATAAATAAATGTATTTAGGAGCAAATGTTGTGTTCTAACACTCATAAAGAAATGCTCATGCATGATAAATGTGTTGGAATTAATTTTGAAGTCTAAATTCTAAGTGTCATTTTTAGTTCTTCTAGGTGCATTTATTAATGATGTAGTTGTCATTAAGTGTAGAATTATCCTTAAACTGTATAAATACATGTATTGAAAGAATAGTAATCTAGGTCCATACCTTCTCCCCTAATTTTTTCTAACATGGTATCATATTTAGTTCGGTCTAATATAGCGTTTAAGGGATTATAGCATGTGTAGAAGAGAGAAATATCGAGTGAGTGGATGAACAATCAACATCCAAAAAAGAAAAAAATAATTTAGGTGCAAGATGATAGAGTGCAACAAGAAAATTAGGACCTTGCATTAAGAGAATGATATAAGAAACAAGAGAATGATATCAGAAGTCAAGAGATGCTAAGTGCAAGCAGATAAGTCCATGTGCAAGAGATGATGTGGTACAATAAGAATCACACATGAAGAAAAGAAAAGAGCTCTTAAAAAAAAGGGATATGGCCAAAGAGCCATGTCGAAGAATGCGACAGCAACCACCTGACAAGAAAAATAGCTTAGAAGAGTCATGTTCAAGTAAATATTGTTGCTAAAGAAAAGAAGATTAAAAGAGATGACAATGAGATGCCTTTAGCTAGTCATGATGATAAAGAATGACGAAAACAAAGATCCAAGAACTTCAGGGATGAATGCCAAGGGAAATGGTTAAAGAAGAAGAAACTATTTTGCAATTTGCAAGCTTCCCTAACATATTTGCAAGTTTCATAGGATTTTCAAAATTAGGGAAGTGTTGGAATTAATTTTGAAGTTTAAATTCAAAGTTTCCTTTTAACTATTAATGATGTGGTTATCTGATCAAGTGTCCAAAATTATCATACTAGTATAAATACATGTATTGAAAGAGTTGTAATTTAAGTCAAGTCCATAGAGATTTCCTCTCATTTGAGAATAACAAAATGAGTAACATATAAGTAAGAGTTGTAACAAAATGAGTTGTAATATAAGTAAGAGTTTATTCCTGCCTTCTCTCCTAATTTTTTTATAACAAAATGTTGCTATCCCTAACCCATGAGCAATTGCTCTGTTGTGTCAGCCCGTTTTAAATTTTTTTTATGATATTTTATCAGCTATTGGTTATTTTTTCTAATTAAATGGAAGGAATAAATATAAAAAAACACAAGTAACCTAACTACATCATATATTATTGACATTATATGTGCATCTAGGTTACTAATGGTTAAATAACTCATGAATTGTGAGCTAATAAAAAAATTTAAACAAATAAGCTGTACATTTGTCTCTAATTGCATGGAAATAAGTGGATTATGTTTTGATAAGTATGTTATTATGCTGTAGCATGGCCAATTTGGGTCGATCATGCTAGTCCCATGCTGTACCGGCACAAGCCCATCACGGTTTGTGTCATGCTGGTTCGTGTGCTATAAAACCTTAACCTAGCCCAAGCAATTTGTTGATGTGCCATGCTCTTACTATCCACTGGCTGGTCTGCCCATTCTACACCTTTACAAATTTGAGTCATACTGCACCTTTACAAATTAGGATGTTAAATATTGGTTCTTTTGTTGTGGCTAATCCACACAAACATCAACATCCCCTGAACTATAGGTCGTTTTGATTGACACACCCCGAGTTATTTTTGTTTTGATTTCAACCCCAAAACTATAGGGTGTTTTTATTGACACCCCTTCCATTACATTCTTTCTATTTTCCCATTAACTAGCATGTGAGTTGCACACTTTTCGTAGTAAAATATCAAAATATCATAGATAATTGGTCAAAAACACTAAAAAAAATTAACATTTGCTAATCTTGTGATAAAAACATTATTTACAATATAATAAGGTTATCGTTAAGAAATTAACCCTTGATAGTTTTATGACTTTTTGGTGACTTACATGTGACATTTAATGGCTAAATTGGACGGAATATACCAGAAGGGGTGTCAATTAGAACAAAATTAATACAGGGATGTCAATCAAAATGGCCTATAGTTCAAGGAGTGCTTGTACAGATTAGTTTTTTGCTGAATTTTCTTTTCAAACAGTTTCTATTTGCATTTTCTTTTTACGTTGAAGAGTATCTATTTTTTCATTTTGTCTTTATATGAGTGGCAACTGATGCAGGTTGGAGCGACGCCAGACTTAATGGTTGCTTACATTGACTTTTTCCTTGGTGGTGACGAGAAGCGTTTAGATATAGTGTCTATAATACAAAAGAGATTTCCCATGTGCATAATATTTGGAGGTGATGGGAGCTATATGTCGCCTTATAATCTACATAGTGACACCTTATTGACCAATCTTCTTGGTCAGGTATGACTTTTGACATAAATTAAGATTTTAAGTATCATGTTATCCTTCTCCAATGTTCTTCTGACATGCAGAAATACATCATTGCAGCATGTCCCAGCAACCGTCTGGAATCATTTGGTGGCTGGTTTAAATGCCCAATTGAGGATCGTGAGGCATGGATCTATCCGCTCTGCTCTACTTCCTGTCATTGATTGGATATGCAGTCATGGCAACCCCCAGCTTGAGTTCCATGGAGTTAAGATGGAGCTGGGATGGTTCCAAGCAACTGCTTCTGGTTACTATCAGTTAGGTGTCTTAGTAATGGTTGGTGATTATTCTCTCCATTCTATTCACCAGTCTGACTGGGTAGATAAAGGCAATGGTGAACCAACAAGGTAATTTTGAGAGTTATAATCTATAATGTGCTAGTGTCATGTTCTAATCTAATTTATACCTGTTGGGAAGTGGCAGAGACAGACAGCAGGTGATGGAATAATATTGATTGGTAAGTTGTAAAATGGTCATATTTCATTAGTTCTCTTGAACCATTTTATTTAATGTCTTTAACTGGAGAGAGAATAGGAATATGCTTTAAAGATGGAGAAAAAATTTGTAAGACAAAATCTTGTAACCAAAGCAACTTGCACAATATAGTGCTTTTATGGAGTGATCCAAACATCTTGTTGCAATGACTTTTCATTGTTCAAATAGCATGGAAAAATGTGGTAGTAATGATACATGGACCAAATAGCTTTTTTTCTTGCTTCTTGAGTCATCATATGTTAGTAGCCTGAAATATTATCATCTTATAGAGTCGGCCATCATTCAAATTACAGGAACAGTGCCTCATGTGCAAGCAGAGGTCTTAAGCAGCTGCAGCAAGAGCGGCCATACTTGAGTCAATCTTTATCTCGCAAAAGGATGACTGGGGGAATTAATGGAGGTCTTCTGAATGAAGCTACCTTGAAATCTCTGGATTTTAAAAGGGACTTTCTCTCTCTGCTCTCTCTCTTATTGCATAACACTAGGCCTGTTGGCCGTCAGGTACTGGATGGCTATACATTTAGCACCTCTCACTTCCCTTTTTTTAGCACCTCTCTCTTGCTTTTTTTTTTTACCGAATTCTTTTACTTTTTGTTGTTTCAGGATGCTCTTCAGCTTTTCATTACTATCATGCTTTTGGCAGATCTTTCTGTCACACTTCTCACATTGCTTCAGTTCTATTGGATCTCTCTTGGTGCTTTCCTTGCTGTTCTGCTTGTTCTTCCTCTATCCTTGCTTTCTCCATTCCCTGCAGGCTTGAATGCCTTATTCAGCAGAGAACCTAGAAGAGCCTCACATGCTCGTGTATATGCATTATGGAATGCAACCTCCCTGTCTAACATTGTAAGTTATACTAAAATTGCTGTACTTTTCTCCCAAACTACTTGCTAATCACTATTTGCAATTACAAAGCTTCTTAAGAGCTTTGGCTTTCCAAACAAGTTCTCTTTTTAGCCTAGTTTACCTTCATTGATACAGTTTTTTAAGGCCACAAGTTATGGCAGAAACCTCCCATCCCTTAATGCATACAACTTAAATTGTAGACTCAGGGCAACAAAAACTCAACACCCTTCATGAGTCTTACTTGAGTTACTCTCTTTTAGTTGACTTAATAAACTATAGCCCTTTTGTTGCTTTCTGCAGGCTGTAGCTTTCACTTGTGGTATTTTTCATTATGGATTTTCTTCTCTCCGACCACCTGATGAGGAAAACACATGGAACATTAGAAGGTGAGGTTTTATATCTAACCTGTCCTTAAACAAATGATTGGACTGTAAGATGAAAAATAACAACTGTCAAATAATGCGCAGTAATACACTGCATGTCAACGCAATATACACTTGTGCCAGTCTCTAATAATTCATTTTCTCAATATGAAGTTCAATGACAACTATATAGTTAATAGTACTTCTAAGTTCAAGTCATGTTTTTTGTGCACCAAGGGATTCTGATTTGTTAATTAGTCTTTCACCCTTACATAGCATATGTGATATATGTAATATGCATACCCCTCTTAGTAAGTTTTACTGTAGATTACTGAAAGTTTTCCTGTCTTGTTAAATGGTTGTGTTGGATTAAAGGTGTAAATTAACTGGTTTCATTTGTTGAGCTTTTTTCTTCATTGCTTGCCTAGATAATAGTTTCATGTTTTGATGTTTCATAGACATATTAAATGATAGAAATTATGTACTTGTTGCATTTGGAATTTTTAATAATCTGCCACTTAGTTTCTCTATTTGTTGGATTCGAAGAAAGGCCACACAAAGATCAGATTGGTTGACATTTATCCCTGATTGGCCCTTGCAGAAAGAAAATTGCATCAGTTGTGCTCAAAACCCAATGACAGCCACATGTATATTTTATTCAAATTCTTCTAGTTCCTGTTCTCTGAACTCTGTGAAAAGACTCTGTAGGTGGTTTTCTTTGCTTATGTTTTAGATGTTGAATGGAGACAACAGATGTGAGATATAGTAAAATTAGTCAGAATCATGTGACTTGATCTGTTAACTTAGTCGCGGATATGTCTGAAAGGTGTTTTAATCTATTAACTTAGGCCAAAGAGATTAATTCATCCTATGCTGTATTGCCTTCAACACAGTAATTTTCCAGGAACTTTGGCCTGGCTCTTGCACCGCTAATGATCACAGTAGCAACTACTGTGATCATTAGCCAAGCTGGTTGGAATTCTGGTTAATTTAGCTTCATTCTTTATTTTTGCTTGTTTGAGATTTTTTTGGTGTTATGTTTTATCAAGTATCTGAAAAGGCTTTGGTCATGTTTGCTGACAGGGAGGACAATAAATGGTGGCTGTTGTCAACTATCCTTGTGCTGTTCAAGTCAGTACAAGCTCGTTTAGTAGATTGGCACATTGCTAATCTAGAAATCCAAGACATTTCTTTGTTCTGCCCAGATCCAGATGCCTTTTGGGCTCACGAATCTAGTTCATGAATTCAAAGAAACTGATGCGTCTGGAAAGAATTATATATCCTGGTTTCTCTGTCTTGTTGACAGGGTCAGGGGAAGAGGCTTTCACCTTTTGCATCAGGCTGTTTCCTCGGGTGAGACTGCTTTGCCGTGTAAATTTGTTCAAAATAGTGTAAAGCATTGGTTATAGGTGTGCAGTTTTCCTTCTTTGTAACTATAATGCCTCAGGAATTACTGGAGGAAAAAAAATGTTGTGAGCAAGATAGGATCAGTTCGTTCAGTATGTTTTTGAGTTCGTTGTAGAAACCACACACTCGATTAAAGATAGTTTACTGTAAGATAAATCATTTTTGGTATTCCATGCTAGCCCTTCTCTCTCTTTCCAAGCCTACTACACTAGGTTCAGATTATTTTTTGTAAGATAAATCGTTTTTGGTGGTATGGCCTTCCATCTCTTTCGAAGCCACAGCGATGGTAGATGAAGAGGCTGCATGAATCTCTTGGTTACAGCTTCGAACTGGTTATAATCTCCTAGTAAAGACGTTTATAGTACTCATTCAAATAGATCTGCTAGTTCAAAATGTCATGGCAACAACCAGGTGAATTTCTGATGGTATTTTTTTGTTTTAGTAGCCCTCCGAAAGCATGAATCTTTAGCTGTTGATTGATTCATTTGGATTCATGCTAGACCTAATGACCAGCCAGTGAAATCATTTTAATGTTAGGATTAGTTTTCAATCAAAATAAGTAATACGGTAATTTCTCTTCTTCTGTTTTTTGAACAAAATTTGGTTCAAAATGATTTTTGAGGTTTGTTGGTTCATAATTTGGGTCCCAAAAAAACTCCCATCTCACCAACACTATTAGAGATGAACTCTAAACAGTTTGTTGCTGGATCATTGACCATGCTGCAGGTCCGGTCGGGTTGAATTTTTTTTTTATGAGAATTAGAATTTATTTTCGAGAATTGATTTAATGTGGCATGGTCAACTTGATAGTTTGAAAAACAACCTGAATAATTGATAAAAGTATAATTTGACTAAAAATCCAGTGGAAATAGCATCCAAATTTTTTTGCGATATGTTACACATGGTCTCTAGCTGTGAAAGATGACCCGTGAAAATTCTTATTGTTAAGGAAAACAAAAAAAAAAAGGTTTAGAACAAGGCTACGGACTCATGACATCCATCTTTAAGCCATTTTTAAGTTATTTTTATGGGATTTGAGGTTTGATATAAAACTAAATCATTTGTAAAAAGCATCATTATAATATAATTTTTTAAAAAAAATTTCTTGATGTAGATATTATTAGAGAATAATATAAATTATATTATAAAACCTCATCTAACAGCTTAAACGATTGGGTTGAGATGGTTCTTTGACATGGTATCAGAGCCTTGATGATCAAGTGGTCACGAGTTCGAATCTCATGATCCCTATTATTTGATAAAATTAAGCACAAGGTAATGTGAGTTTGTGCAAGTTTCAAGTTTAAAGAACTCTCACTTGAATAAATATGTTAAAGAATAATATAAATTATATTATAAAACTTTACCTAATAATTTAAACGGTTCTTTGACGGATAATAAATCTATCATTGAGAAACCCAGCGGTGTTCTAACAAATCTGCCTTCTCCTCTGTTGTAGTTAGTTCCGGCAGATATGTCTCTTATCCCCGCCTCCTACTGACTCTATTTAGTCCATGCATAACAACATTGCTCGACTCTATTTTGTCCATGCTTAACAATATTTTCTCTCACAACATTTAATTTAGCTTATCGATTTTGAACGGAGGTTTACTTGATCTTGCACATTTGCATGGACAGTTTTTACTTTTCACAGAGAAAATAATGTTATGCCATGATAGTGTTTTTAAAATAGCAACAAAAATCTAGGATTTGGGTCATTGATTCAAAGGAATTCAATAGTTTTGACTAATTTAATACTATCATTAAGAAAAACCAACGATAAAAAAAAATGTCAACGATAAGTCTGTTTTTCACGAGTTGTTCGATGACACGAAAATGGAATTTGCTCTGGTGAATTGAGCTTGTTGAATACATAGCGGGACTATCTGAGTGACTCTGTTTTGAATCCAGGACCCTTTTGCCTGATTTTTAATTAATGAGCAGTGAGAGGGAAGTGTATGCTTCCAAACTAGCACGAAGAATTAGAAAGACTTGGTTCATAGTTCTTCAAAAGATGGTTTACTGCATTGTGCATGCCCTTGCTTTCTTTCCAAAATCATAAATCTGCTCAAAGCTTTTTATTTATTGACGTTGCTCATAAAAATTGAGGTAGTTAATGGATAACGCTGTAACTTCCAAAAACGTAATAATTTTTTCGTTATAAAAACACTTTAAAAAAAATTATTTTTTTATAATTTTTTCTTTACTTCAAATTAATTTTTTATATATTTTCATATAAAAAAAATATTATTTTTCTTAAAAACATTGTAAGCTACGCTACACCAAAAATCCTAGTATTAAGTCTCAGATTTATGAGATTGCTCTCCAAAACAACACAATTTTAGTTTACACCATGAGTATTGGTGAAATCAAACAGCGGATCTGCCTTGTATTACACGTGAACAGACGGATCAGAATGCAAGTTATCAAGGAAGGCGACTCTATTCTTTGATTTTAGTATTGTTGCTGCGACTGTGCTCCATCGCGGCTAAATCAGTGATTGGCGTATTCTTTTGATGTAACAATCAACTAGCAGAGAGTATATCAGCGAGTTCCCTGGTACTGCCTGATACTTCCAGATTAAGCTTCCAACAATTCTCACTAGGCCTTCAAAT
>Ga0325410_1001980_pt1 | contig 22898 bp, 7 predicted proteins | sample PopdelMetagenome_16_FD_206182 | JGI IMG/M metagenome (GOLD analysis project Ga0325410, IMG submission 206182) | Populus deltoides microbial communities from Bellville, Georgia, United States - Xylem-PdIQD-R3 | ecosystem: Host-associated > Plants > Phyllosphere > Stem > Wood/Secondary xylem...
CACGATTAAAACACGTTTTGTGGGATGGCTCACTAAGCAAAGTGGTCCCATGGGACAATAGTTTGTAGGTTTTGAGCTTCTGGACCACTTTATTTACTCGCGCTTGGTAGTCGGTAAGATTCCATCAATTATTTCAGGCGGTTGATTAACATATGTATAAACTGGTTCCGGATATTTATATTATAAAAAAAATTATTAATTAAAATATTTTCTCAAAGAAAAGAATAAATATTTTTCAAAATTAATAGAAAAACATACGAGAAAATCACAATTTTTTGAAATGATTTTTAATTTTTTTAATTTTCTTTTGTTTTTTAAAATTGTTTATATATACATATGGGTTGGGTAGTCCCCTCTAGTATTTTGACTCTCAATTAATCAATAAAACCCCTGATTTGACCAAATTAACTTTTAAAAATTTTAATTCAACCCCTAGACTTTAATTTCTTCAAATTAAAGTATAAATTGATTAAGAAATCAATTGTTTTTACAGCTAAGCCCTTAATAAATTCAGTTAAACCTTAAAATAAAATCTATTGAGCCCTAAATATTCAATTTTGAATTTTTCTCATCAAGTTGAATTTTCTTTGTCAATAAGGCTTTTGTCAATCAAAAATACATTGTTAAATTTTTTAATTTTATATGCTTGATGCTCCTCAACCAATCTTTAGCAATTCTTTGGGCATTCAAATATACTCTTCTTACTTCAATTTTTTTTTGTATTTTCTCTTTCCTTCTTCTTCTTTTTGTTTATTTGGGGCAAAAAAAAAAAGAGTAAAAACAATAATCACCATACCTATTACTTAAAGTTATTCACGTCCGCGAAGTGGTCCCGAAGCTTTTTAACCTATTTGATCAGCACGATTAAAACACGTTTTGTGGGATGGCTCACTAAGCAAAGTGGTCCCATGGGACAATAGTTTGTAGGTTTTGAGCTTCTGGACCACTTTATTTACTCGCGCTTGGTAGTTGGTAAGATTCCATCAATTATTTCAGGCCTGCTGTGGTTAATTAAGATATGTATAAACTGGTTCCGGGTATTTATATTATAAAAAAATTATTAATTAAAATATTTTCTCAAAGAAAAGAATAAATATTTTTCAAAATTAATAGAAAAACATACGAGAAAATCACAATTTTTTGAAAAGATTTTTAATTTTTTTTAATTTTCTTTTGTTTTTTAAAATTGTTTATATATACATATGGGTTGGGTAGCCCCCTCTAGTATTTTGACTCTCAATTAATCAATAAATATCCAATTTATTCAATTTGGCTCCTGATTTGATCAATTCAACCCCTACATTTACTTACCTTTTCTAGTTTGGTCCTTGGTTTTTTATTTATTCAATCAAGTTTCTAATTGTCTATTAAACTTTTATATTTATGCAATTAAGCTTCTAATTTGACCAAATTAACTTTTAAAAATTTCAATTCAACCCCTAAACTTTAATTTCTTCAAATTAAAGTCTAAATTGATTAACAAATCAATTTTTCTTGCAGCTAAACCCTTAATAAATTTAGTTAAACCTTAAAATAAAATCTATTGAGCCTTAAATATCCAATTTTAAATTTCTCTTATCAAGTTGAATTTACTTTGTCAATAGGGTTTTCATCAATTAAAAATACGCTATTAAATTTTTAATTTTACATGCTTGATCATCCTCCCCCATACACTAAATGGACTTGTTCTGCTACTAGCAAGCCCATTTTATTATTATTGATCAATCCTGGGTTGTGTATAACAGACTCAACCCATTCGGGTCATTTGTTTCTTCTTATTCTTATTGGTCAGTTATACTGGCGGTTTACAATTTGCCACCGATGATATACATGAGGCCGAAGTTTATGTTTTTATCTTCAGTTATACCCAGTCCTAATAGTTCGGGCCAGAATATATATGTTTGTCTTCGACCATTGATTGATGAGTTGACACGGTTGTGCTCCTTCGAAGCTTTGACTTATGATGTATCGAGAAAACAAAATTTCCTTATGGAACAGTTTCTGGTTGGAGCGCGCATGGAAAACTAGCATGTCCATACTGCATCGAAAACAACAAGACTTCATGCTGACAAACAGGGGTAAAACGTCTTTTCTTACTACCACTGACGTTCCTTATAACAAATCATATATACAGAAAAAAACATAAAAGATTTTTTTGTTGACAGAGTTGAAAAGGATGTTACACCCTCCATGCTTTCTGATGAAGAATTGCATGACGTGGTGTCAGAATACGATGATATTATGTTTGGTTTTCGATCCAGTAAGCAGAAGTTTTCTAGTTTTGGTTTGACCCATAACTAGATTAAGCAAAGTATTTTCTAAGAGCTTCTATATTGGAAGACCAATCACCTCTGCCATAACCTTGATGCAATTTGATTATTAATGTATTTTCACTATTTTTCTTATTTTAAAATATTTGTTTAATTCCATGCATGTACTTGTTCAATCTTAAAAAAAAGGTTAAGAGCAAAGCTCTTGTTGAGGTTTTGATATATGGTCAACATTTATCTAATACTATTTCGAGCCTCATTTAAGAACGAGAATCAATTGCGTTCCACGACATGATGATGCCGGTGAAGTGCCTTCGAGTAGGAAGTTGTCAATATTCTCCAATCATGGACGACCCACACCTAAAAATGCTATAAAGGGAGGATATTTGTCTAAAATAGAATTTAAACAAGCAAATAATTATGTCTTATTTAACTGCGATGAACTAAAACCTTTTATTCAATAAGTTTATATACTACTTAAACTTTGTTGTAAATGGATCATTTATGTATTGTAATATCATAAACTCAAATATTTTTGAAAACCTTGTAAGCAACATCGACAATATTTACTGTTAATAACTCACAACTAACCGAATCTCAAATCTTTCAATTACAATATGAACAATTTATCACATGGTTCAAAACACATGCATGTACTATCATAAACTCATTATCTATCATGGTACTTAATTTCATTATAGAATTCTTGTTTATTGTTTTTTAGTGTACTTGATGTACAAGGTTTGTCAAAGGGGAAGAAATACTTGTGCTTCATTGTCTTTACTAAGTCTGGATCCCGAAAGAAAAGTGAAGTGCTACAACGGGTATTTTCTCAATGGATATGTGTTTTATACTGAAGAATACGGGCATGGAAGAAAGACGTAACAATGATATTTGTATTAAGGGATGGACTTGAAGGGAATTCTTCCCACATCATCGATGGAAAACACCAACGATTTGTATCCATTGGTGTATTTTAGAGGCAAAGGGAACTGTTCACAACCCATATCGGTCAGTGATGTCAATTAAAGTCCTCTGAGTCAGTTGCAGGTTACTAATAAAATTATCAACAGATTGCATATCCCAAATCACGGGTAATCAATGCATTTGTGATCATGTGTACTATTTTAAATTAGTGAGGGAATTACCGACAGACTGTGAAAATTATGGAGGGTTTTTTTGAAAATTTTAATGCGAAAACAAAATTTCAATATGAATTTACCAAGGGAATCACCGATGGATTAATTAAAAATAATATTATTTAATATTTTTTCTGTGATTCCATTAGTAAAAAAAATAGTATAAAATCTAGCGAGAATGCCTTCAATTCTTTTTTTCCTCTCATCTGCAAACTTCACAATTCTCTCTCTTTGCTCAAATTCTCTCCAATCTCTAATTCTAGCTTCATCTTCAATTTAAAAGGTATGTATTGTGATTCAATTTACTTGATGACTTCTTATTTGTTTTGTCGTTTCTTCGGTTTATTAACAATATATTTTTGTTTTTTCATATTGTACATAGATAAAGTTTAAAAGTAAACACCCTATTTAGGTAAGCATTTTTCATTCCTAAAGCCTATAGTTGTTTTAGTATTAATATGTTGCCTATTTTATTGTTTTTATTGCAATAATGATTGATTGTTTTGTTGAGTTTTAATTGTTATTGTTAAATTTGTACTATAAATGTTAATTGAATATATAGGATTAATTTTTATTGTTTTATCTCAATTTTATTGTATATATTGCTTTAATGTTATATTGATTTGTTAGATTTTAATTGTTATTGTTAAATTTGTAGTATAAATGTTAATTGAATATATAGGGATAATTTTTTTTTCTCTATTTTATGATTAGAAACATTATAAAATCAACTGGTTTGTGGCATATATTTTGAATATTTGCAAGTTGAACATTTGAGTTAGTTCATATTTAACAATTTGTGAACAAGTAATATTTCATTAATTTTATTGATTTCAAGGTTCACAAACATTGGGGCCACCCGAGTAATAATATTGACGTTTAAATCGTCGATGAAAATTCTATTGTTTTAATTAGCCAGCTTTCCAAACCTCTTGATTGGAAACCTCATATCGATGTACGATTTAGAAGATTTGATGTTAGTGTTAACTTAAAATCTTAACTATTTTTTATGTTATATTGAAACTATTGATTTATTTTTTCTACACAAAACAAATTCATGTGGTATAACGCAAATGATAATCTTATGAGAAAGGTCCGGGAGAATCATGCTGCAACTAGGTAACATCGAAAATAATACAATATTTTTTTAAAAAAATGTATATATTAAAATCTCATTTTTCATTAACTCATATAAAATACATTTGTATCATGTAGGTTGCGTGACTTTTGGTATGAGGCGAAAAAGCCAAAAAATATGCTATAGATGACGCTCTACTAGGCTAGAATGACTTGGTGTTTTGGAAGGATGTTAGGCCTCCATACATCCTGCAGAATATATGGCACAATATATTCAGTACATGACGTCTGAGCGGTTCACACGATACTCACAATCCGGTGCTGAGAACCAGAATCGACAAATTCATGGTTCGATTACCACTCACACCAGCAACTCTATTCCATTCATTGCACATGCGAAGCAGATAGTACGATTAATTTTAATGACAATATTGAATTAATTTGTTGTTATTTATAAATATATTTAACTTGCAACATTTTTTTTCTTACAAGCTACAACATGTGGACGTGAGCCGAGCCTAATGGAGCTTTTTGTGGAGACAAACTGCAGAGTGAAGACCGCCAAAAAGGGGTGCAACATTTTATCGACAACCACGATCAACACTTCATGATATGTTCATTTAAACATTTTCTTTCGTAATTTATTATTTCTTGAATTGAACTTGCTAATTTTAGTTTTTATTTTTAGTCAACATATAACAACCGGTTGAGGGAGAGATATGGGGACGATCTTTCGCCCCGCCCGGATTTCGATTCGGATTTGTGGATGGAGGCAGGATCATCCGGTGGATCCGATAGAAATCAGATGTACGGATTCTCCAACACTATAGTCAAGAACTTGCGGGCGACACGTATTGTCTCAACCGTTGGGAGCTCTTAATCTGTATTGAGTCCCTAATCTCAGAAGGTCGTGGCCTTGTAACAATACATGGCTCATCTCACCAAACAATATGAGCAACTCTTGGCAAATTATGAACAACTTCGCCAAATGGTCGTGGATATGAGATCACAGATGGGTGGTATGTATGCGACCCTTTTTTGGCCATATGGTCCTAGGAATGACTAGCCTCCTCCTTCTCCTCCAGCGCTGTCATTGTTCTAGTTTAATTTTTATTTGTAAAAATAAATTTGTAATGAATATTTGGATTTTATATTATTAAAGTTTATTTTTACATCAATTTTATGCCATTTTAATTTTTTAGTTATTTTTATTTTTTGATTATTCTGTACAATTTTAATTTTAAAAATATTTTTTAATTGTCACGGACGAAATAATTGACAGACTCATTCCGTCGGTATTTTCCAGAGAATTGGAAAATAATTATTGCATATGCCATTATCATCAAAGAAATAATTTTGTCAATATAATTTCAACAGGTAATTTTTTTAGTGTGCATATTCTGTTTGTAAAACTATCAGTTTTTAAATTTTGCTACCGACATATGCTATTACCGATGAACAGCATACCGACGAACGCATTCTATTAGTGAATTAGGCGGTACAATTTTCACCGACAGAATAGTAATCTCACGTCGATGGAAAAACTTCATCGATAAAATTGTTATATATTGTAGTGTTCTCCCTCATCTTCTCAAACGAGATCCCCACACACACATAAAAAAATATATTTTTATAGTCTCCCTACCTCACGTTTCACTCATTCTCATCTTCATTTGAAAAAATGCCCCCACCATCACCGCCCTACCATTTTTCATCCAAACAAAACCACAAAACCCCCTCACCTCCTCATTTAGCGAACCCCGTTTGCTATCTACTAGTGTCCCTTCACCTTAAACCACCGTAACAAAAACCACCATGGCCACCATAACACCACCCATAACTTGATTTTGATCAAATCGGGTTGACCTGTAATCTTTAGTTCAATCATAAGTTGAATTGGAGATCACTACTTTGACCTGAAAAAACAAATCAAAACCAAAACTCAAAACAGATTAAACTTGAAAAAAACACAAAAACACAAATTTTTTGTCGAAAACAAATCAAGACCCAGAAAACTCAAGAACAAGAAAAACTTTCAAAGTAAACCATGAAATGTGAATTTCATTTCTAACAAGATACAATGAAATCAAAGGCCTAAACATATTGGGAATCAATCACCAAATCATAATCAAGCTTCCAACATCAATGATTATCTCTCAATAACCATGATTTGGCCTAAATAGTTTCTGTGCAAAAACAAAACTTTAGAATTAAAACTAAGAAAAACCAGTTATTGAAGCAAACTAACCTATATTATTGATTAATCAGGTCTCCCGAAGTGTCCAGAGCAAATAAATGGACCAAAACGTTTTTAGAATACTTGAACGTGTAATCTCATTTTAAATGACTGGTTATGAGCTTGACAGCTCACACTGTTCATGCTTTCTCTTTTTTATTTTTATCTATTCTCGACTTCAACAAAAAAAAAAAAAAATGACTGGTTATGAGCTTGACAGCTTAAATTTGATTTGAAGGTGTAATTAGTAGTTTTAATTGAAGTTATTTATAAAGTAGACTATTTGAGTGGGTTTTGTTCAATTTTATACATGGTGTTTATTTTTGAGTTGTCAAGTTCACCAATCATTACACGATAAATGAATAAAATGATAGTCGTTTCAAAAAAGTATAGTTGATTTATTTAAATTTAAGATATTTAAAATTTTAATTTCATTGATCAGATCAATTTTAAGCACGCGTAATTAAAACAGTTTTGTGGGATAAATCAAGTAAGCAAGTGGTGGAAGCGGCAAGAGCTCAAAACCTATATGACAACTCGTCGCCCTAGGACTGTAATTTCTAGTTTTGTCGGAAATCAGCACGAGTAAAACACTCCAATTTGTATTCCAAATAATCCAAATGCTTGCTCCATATAAATATACGCTCTCCATGCGTTGTTTCAACACAAGATCAACAAGACACAATATTGAGATAACTAATACTCATATTCAACAAATATGAAGATCACTAAATTTCTAGGGCTCTCCTTCCTTCTCTTTGCCTTCGCAGCAACTTCATTTCATGAGGGCGTTCATGCCGAAGATCCTGCAGCAGTGCTCGATTTCTACGGTCGTGAGGTGCAAGCTGGTGCAAGCTATTTAATCGATCAAGAAGATATTCGTGTGGTCACTGCGACTATCAACCCCATATGCAATTCAGATGTTTTACTTTCCACCGGGAACGAGGGCCTCCCAGTAACATTTTCACCAGTTATAAATTCCACCGATGGTGTCATCCGCGAAGGAACTTTGATAACTGTGAGCTTTGATGCAAGCACATGTAAGATGGCAGGCGTGACACCCATGTGGAAGATTGGATTCAATTCAACAGCCAAAGGATACATTGTGACCACAGGAGGTGTTGATAGATTGAATCAGTTTAAGATCACCAAGTTTGAACGTGATAGTAGTTTTTATCAGCTTTCTTATTGTCCAAACTCCGAACCCTTCTGTGAATGCCCATGCGTCCCAGTTGGCGCCAACAGTGACAACTACTTGGCTCCCAATGTCAGCTATGCTGATTTTAGGTTTAAACCGGATGCATTGATCAGAGCACATAAAATGGAGAATAAAATGGTGTCAGAATGATATTGAGGGAAGTCGATTGCCTGTTATCATGTTTGAACCGGAACTATTATCTACTGCAATCCAGTATGCGGGATCTCGAATGCCTACTATCATATGTTGGGCATAAGTAAAACTTGAATAAATAATAAGCTTTTTAGCTTTCACTTTTCCTTAATTTTCATGTTCTCTCTCTATACATACATACATACATATACATACATACATACATACATACATACATATCTATATATACACACACTTTGTTTGTGGTTTGATATTCTCACTTGAAATTAAATCATCTGGTTATTACAATAAACTAAAAGTTTTTTGAGTTTAAAATTTGTATAGATTTACTTTTTTTTTTTCTTGTTTATTTTAGTGGGTTGAGACGAAATAACCTAAGAAGTCTATCTCCTAATCAATCCTCAATTTTTAATGTATTCAATCAAGTCCTGAATTGAGATATTGATTTTAAGAATCAATTCAATTGTATCCCTGCTAAACTCAAATGCCACCCCTAAAGTTGGCTGTCTTTTTCATTTTGGTCATTGGTTTTGAATTTATGCATTTTGACCCTCAACTAATAAACAAAATTTCGATTTCATCAATTTGGCTCCTGATTCAGTTAATTTCAGCCCCTGTATTCACGTGCCTTTTACAGTCTGGTCCTTGATTTTGGATTTTTTTATAAAGTCCTTAATTGTCCATCAAACTTAAATATTTATGCTATTAAGCCCTTGATTTTACCAAAGTAAACTCTTACAAATTTTCATTAGACCCCTAAACTTTAATTTCTTCCAATTAAAACCTAAATTGACTTAAAAAAATATGTTTTCTTGCAATTAAACCCTCCATAAATTCAATTAAACTTTCAAAGAAATCCGATTGGTTCCCTAAACATCCAATTTTGTCTTTTTTATATTAATTTTCATTGTCAAAAGAGCTTCCATCAGTCAAAAATATATTGTAAAATTTCAATCTTTGTATTTTTAAATCTCCTTAACCAATCTTTGGCTATTTTCTAGGCGCTCTAGTATTTCCTTTTCACTGATATATATGTTTGGTTTTCTTCCAAAAAAATTTCCCTTTTTTGTGTGGTAATCCTTAAAAATAGGCAACAATAAATGCTTCCTCTTTACAATACTTACGGAATAAAGATTTGTTAAGTGCTTTGCATAGTAAGTTTTTAAAGGCAAACAAATTGTTATTCAAGACTAAAATTTTCAAAGCAATCCCCTTCTACCATAAACATTATCAAAACTATATACAACTTGGTTATTTTGACATTCTAATCTGGTGATCCCCTAAATCCCTCTCTTCATTTATGTTAATCTAAAATCCCAATCTAGCAATTCCTTTTAACTAGAACTAAAATATATGTTTTCGACTTGGTCAACCTGAAATCCTATCTAGCGATTCCTTTTATCCAGAACTAAAATTTCTATCTTTGGTTGGGTGAACCTGAAATCCCAATCTAGCGATTCCCTTTAACCAGAACCATAATATGTGTTTGCGACTCGGTCAACTTGAGATCCCATCTGGTGATTCTTTTTAACTCGAAACTAAAATCAATATTTGTGGCTTGGTCAACTTGTAGTGCTACAACGTGCATGGAGTTGTAGACGACAACAATAATCCTTACAAGAATATGATTATGGATGCAATAAGAATGAAACAAGGTAATGCTAGTTAGTGTCCAATTATGGAAGAAGATTGTAATGCAGACGCGACCAGGTTTTTAGATCTGTTGAAAGATTCTGATGAACATTTATGGCATGTTTGCACAAATCATAATAAATTATCGGTCATTGCACAAGTGTTCACCATCAAGTTAGATTATGGGTTGAGTGAGGCTGGTTATGACAGAATTGTTAAATAGGCGAGAAACATTTTACCTGAAGGGAACAGACTAAAAGAGAACTTTTATGCTGCTATGTCCATGATGAAACCCCTCGGTCTAGGATACCAGAAAATTAACATGTGTCCAAACCATATGATTTCTATATATAAGGACTAGCCTAGCTTCAAACCATATGCAAAGTCAACCTCAAACTCAGAAATGGCGCGTAAATAAAGGGGCTAAAATTGACCAAATCAGTGGCTAAATTGAAGAAATTGATAGTTTATTGTTCAACTAAGGGTCAAATCGCATAAATAAAAAACCAAAGACTGTCTTGTAAATGGTGCTAAAATCAAGGGATCTAATTACAATTTACCCGGGGATTTGATTACAAAATTGCAAAACTCCAATGACCAAATAAAAAATATCCATTTGAATTGGAAAATGGTGCCGTTTCAGAAACACTATTCATTGCCTTTTTTAGAACTCGTTTCAGCAGTAAAGGCAGTGGAACCGTTTCAGCAGTAAAAGTAGTAAATTGCTTTAGTTACGGGGAACGTTTCACGGCTACTATCCCTCTGCATGCTGTTATCATCGCTGACTGTTACCATTACTCCTGTAATAAGAGTCCCGAATGTCTTTATTATCACAAAAAACACATGCATTCTCTGGTTATAAAAGCCAAAGGAGGGACCGAACACAGGTGGGAGAAGGAAAAAAAACACAGAGAACAAGGGAAAAAGAAGGGGGAGAACTAAAAAAAGAGAGGGAAAGAACGAATATTAGTGAAAAACAAAAGGGACGCCCTTAACTTCTTCTTCGGTGGCAGCTCCAAAAGTTCCATTTTTGAGCAGCCACTGCAGTTATGGCTTGAGAAAACCAGAGGAAAAAGCTAAAAAATAGGAACGATAAACACTAAGGGGCTGATGAATGGAAGCTTCAATAGAGGGGGAACGAACACAAGGAACAAACAACACAAAGGTTTTTGCTAAGGAAGACGATCGCCATCTCTAGCAGACCAGGAAAGACGTTGCTCTTCTCTCCCCATTTTTGCATTTTCACTTAGGTGTAGGCATTGTGCGAAGGTAATTTTAATTACCTTCGCACTGTGTAGTGTATGCGTGAGAAATTCACGCATGCGACCTCTGCTGGCCAGCTAGGTCACTGGTTTGGGCCAGTGACCGGGCTTGGCCTATTGGGTCCAGCCCAGCCACATGAGCCGTATTTTTTCTATTATTTTTTGTTTGTATTTTTATACCATAAGATAAAATTTGGTGTTAAAATACCTGGTTTTTATCGAAACATTGCAAAAATTATATATATATATATGAAGTATTGTTTCCATGCATACGTCCAAGTATCTCAAAAAATCATATCGTAGTTTCACACAACATAGAAAATTTCCAAAAAAAATGTCTTAGCATGCAGTTTCGGCTTTAATTACAAGTTTATTAAAGTTGTAAGAACAAGGCTAATATTTCAAAAAAAATCAAAACAATTGTTTTTTTGCTTTTAATATCTAGGATTACGAACTTACATGTAAGACATATTCCTGATATTAAATAAAATTTATATTTATGATGATTAGAATGGTTAGGTTTTAACGTACGAGATAAGAATCTCCTCAATGAGGAGAGCTTTTCTCGAACCATAAACAAAAAAAACAAAAGAGCACAACAACACATTAGAATATATCGAACAATTAAACAATGCAGCTTACCTGAGGTAGAGCGTATTTGGGGTGCTTATACCTTCACTTAAAGCAATCAGTCCCCGTACCTGATTTCTGAGACCAGTTATGGTTTCTAGTGCCAAATTACTAGGTGGTGACTCTCTTTATGTCCATACAAAGATAAAAGAGGAATTCTTGTCTCCCTTTATGTCCATACCCTGATGGACCTGAAAATAGAGATTAACATGTACACATAAATATCAAAAGGTAGTAACACACAATAATATTGATAGGTAATAATCTCCATGAAATTTCTTTTGATACATAAAATTAGGCATAATCCTTTTTTATAACATACATTTTCCATCTATTACCAATATCCGTCTAATATCCTATCTCGTTTGCCAAGAATAATTTCATCTTGGAAATCTCAACACAACTTAACTATTTTTGAACGCCATCTCTTTATAAATCAACTCTCACTTGATACCAAGATATTCCTCTCTTGGTATCATTAGCTTATCCCATTCTTTCAGAATAAGTAATCAATATTTCCTCCTATTTTCTGGAAGGTAATTGTCGATGGTAATAAATCTCATTAGTATTATTAGTCTCTCAATATTGGGTTAGACTAATCATTTATATACACTAGTTGATATCAATTTCGTTGATTGGAATCATTATCTATTCATTCCCTAGAATAATTAATCACTTCTTATTCATATATGGTTTACCATCAAAGTTGTCGATGTCAAGAACCCTTAACATCATTAGCATTCTTACTTGGAGGAGCTAATCACGCTAGAAATGGTTGTTGATACCAATGTAACCCATTGATATCATTAACTATTCTGGACCTGAAATAGTTAATCAACTTATCTTTTTCACTAAACCAGGAGTAACCATGCCAATATTAGTAAACTTTATGATTAGTACTTAAAAATGCATTTTTATCAAGGTTTTATATCATCATTTTGCACTTGAAGTATCAATAACTCAACTAAACCATGTTTTATAATAACATACTAATAATATAAGATACCTTTAATTTATGATAAATGTTCATCTTAAATGCAGGCCTATCATATAAATGAAAGGATTGATGGATGAGTTTAAGTATTGAAAATGAAAAGACATAGAGAGGGCCAAACATAGAAAAGAGATGTTGATGCAATCCAAACTGGAACACTGTTCGGTAATTGGGTCATATCTGGAGCTGTAGATCTTGGATTTAGGTCCATTTTATATGGATGGAAAAATAAGACATAGACCTATAACTTTCATAGGAGTCCAAGATTCAAAAAGGCCATTTTCAAGTCTAAATTGTAGCAACAACAAAGAAGTCTGAATCTTTCCTGCAGCCCAAACACTGTTCAGTGTTTGGCGTATATTTGGAGTTCTAGAAGTCCAAATGACCTCATATGTTTTTTCTTGGAAATCTAAGACAATTTCCTAGAACTTTCATGAGCAAGGTTGGTTTAGATTCTGACGTTATCAATGATGTTTTATTCATACAAGAAGATAAGGATTGTCTCCAAGTCAAGATGTGGCCCACCCACTCATCAATTATTCATCAAATCAATAGTTTCAAATTTTGGCCTATAAAAAGAGGCATTTGCCATACATTTAGGCATCTTGGTTTCTCTCTTTGTATTTTTGTAATGCTTAAGATTTGTTTTCATTAATATCTTGTTTATGCCTTTCATTTCCTTTCCTTTACTTAGTTAACTTTTATCTTATTTATATTCTTATGTTATTTATTTATGTTTCTTTCTTTCATTATGTTTAGCTAAGTTTATTATGTCAAGGTGAAAAGGTTACACTAATGGTGTAAAAATAAGTATAATATAAACTCAACATGGACCTTAATGTTTGATACTAACATGTTTTATATTTGTTATCTTGTTCACTTTTAATATTTTACTTGTTAAATGGTTAATCTAGATTTATGTTGTATAACCTTTGGTACAAAAAATACTTGGCACTTTCATAGCCCAAACAGTATGGTATAACCGACACTGAGCTATGAAAGGAACTTGATTTGTTGTTAACATAAGTTATAATCATAAATGTCTGACAACATTTACAAGTATTAGCATTATTCGAATAAGATAATTAATGTAATCATGTTAACAATTTATAATCTGATTGGAACCTCCTTTATGTGTGGTTTCCAATTGACTAATAAGAGTTTATACTATACTTATTTGAAATACCATTAGTGGATCCTCTAACCTTGTTATTTGTTTTAATCATTATTTAATCCTAATATTGATCTTCCTTCTCAAACTTCTTCTTCTTCTTCTTATTTATTATTATTATTATTGTTGTTGTTGTTATTAGTACTACAACTACTACTACTACTACTATTACTACTACTACTACTACTACTACTATTATTACTAGTATTAGTATTAGTATTATTAGTATTATTATTGTTGTTGTTGTTGTTGTTGTTGTTGTTGTTATTGTTATTGTTATTTATAATTTATACAATTAACCTCCTTGTAGTTCGACCCCGATCTTGCCGGGATACTTTACTAAAATCATTAGTCACCCAATTGCTCAGGGTCGACAAACTAATTTAAAAAATGTCAGCACCAATGAAACCTCATCGATACCATTAGTTATCCATACTCGGATAACTAATCAATGTCATCCGAAATGCCGATACCAATAAAACCTCATCGAAATTGAAAGACAACCCTTTCAAGACCAAAACAGTGCCATTTCAAATCCTCTTCCTCTTCTAAAATAGAGGAACCAGCCTGCAAAGGAAGAAAAAGCAATGTCAGCTTGCCAGGCCCCATCATCTCAAACAGTTGAACCCTAGGTTTTATAAAAGGTTAAGGGAACCACACGATAAGTTGGTATTTTAAGTTCATTGATCACATCAATTACAACATTTTAAGCAAGTGGTGCCAGCGAAAAGAGTTTAAAATTTACACGACAACTCGTTGCCATAGGACTCTAATTTCTATTGAGCACGGGTAAAACACAATTGTTGGATAAATCAAGTAAGCATGCAAGAGGCAAGAGCTCAAAACCTACACGACAACTCTTTGCTAAAGGACTATAATTTGTAGTTTTGTCGAAGGTCCGCACGAGTAAAACACTATAATTTATATTTTTTGTGGAATTTTTTAATTAATTGTAACAAATAATCCAAATGCTTGCTCCATATAAATATATGCTCTCCTTGCGTTGTTTCAACAAATATGAAGACCACTAAATTTCTTGGGCTCTCCTTCCTTCTCTTTGCCTTCGCAGCAACTTCATTTCTTGAGGCCATTCTCGCCAAAAATCCTGCAGCTGTGCTGATATCTACTGAGCTTGCACATCTTCAATTTCCTATAGCTTACCTTTAATGTTATCAATTAAAGCAAAAACTTCAATATAATAATTAATTCCTTGCTTTTGACTATAATTTTTTTTTTATAGGCCTTGTATTGAAAGAAAATCTATATTTGACGACTCCCCTATCACGAACGCCACACAATGGAACTTCTTTTACACCATGCAGACAAAGGAAAAGCCAAAGCTGAAAAGCTTCTTATTTATTTTAGTTTTATTTATGCCCAACACATGATAGTAGGGAATCGAACTCCCTCATACAGAATTGCAGCAGATAATATTACAGATCAGTATCATTCTGACACCATTTTAGGTGCTCTCTATGCATCTGGTTAATTCAAACATAACAAGAAGACTGTCGACATTGGGAGCCAAGTGCTTGTCACTGTTGACGCCAACTGGGACGCATGAGCATTCACAGAAGGGTTCGGACATTGGACAAAAAGAAAGCTGATAAAACTATTATCACCTTCATACTGGGTGATCTTAAACCGATTCAATCTATCAACACCTCCTGTCGTCACAATGAATCCTTCCGATTCAATCTATCAACACCTCCCGTGGTCATAATGAATCCTTCCGATTCAATCATCCATATAGTGTTTTACTCGTGTTATTGTCCTTTAGCAAAGAGTTGTCGTATAGGTTTTGAGCTCTTGCCTCTTGCTTGCTTGATTTATCCCACAAAAGTGTTTTACTCGGGCTTAATAGGTTATATAGTCCTCTGGCAACGAGTTGTCGTATAAATTTTGAGCTGCCGCTCGCACCACTTGCTTAAATTGTTATCATTGATCTGATCAATGAACTTAAAAAAAATAAATTTATTAAATATAATTAAACGAACGATATTCTTTTGAAACGACAATTGTTTTAATCATTAATCGTGTAATAATTGGTGAGCTTGACAGCTCGAAAATAAACAAAATGGTCTGCTCTATAAATAACTTCAATTAAAACTACTAATTAAACCTTGCAAATAAAATTCAAGTTGTGAAGCTCGGAATCGGTCATTTAAAATGAGATTACTTGTCCTGGTATAAAATGAAGATTTTTTTATAAATTGTCAAAAAAAAAATATTATTCCTATTTTCTTGCACTAAAAACCTATACGATATTTAAAAGTGTATTGATTTGATAGAAGTTTACTGATCTTCATTGATGATACAGTATTAGATATCCCAATATTTTGTCTTCTAGTTCATGTGTTGAAAAAGTCCGAACGTTTGGCTTATTCGTTATAATAATTAAACGTGCGCCTGTTGTTCGACAAAACTACAAATTATAGTCCTGCGGCGAAGAGGTGTCGTTTAGGTTTTGAGCTTCTGGACCACTTTATTTACTCTCGCTTGGTAGATGGTAAGATTCCATCAATTATTTCATGCCTGCTGTGGTTAATTAACATATGTATAAACTGGTTAGGGTATTTATATTATAAAAAAAATTATTAATTAAAATATTTTCTCAAAGAAAAGATTAAATATTTTTCAAAATTAATAGAAAAACATACGAGAAAATCACAATTTTTTGAAAAGATTTTTAATTTTTTTTAATTTTCTTTTGTTTTTTAAAATTGTTTATATATACATATGGGTTGGGTAGCCCCCTATAGTATTTTGACTCTCAATTAATCAATAAAGCCCCTGATTTGACCAAATTAACTCTTAAAAATTTTAATTCAACCCCTAGACTTTAATTTCTTCAAATTAAAGTCTAAATTGATTAAGAAATCAATTGTTTTTGCAGCTAAGCCCTTAATAAATTCAGTTAAACCTTAAAATAAAATCTATTGAGCCCTAAATATTCAATTTTGAATTTTCCTCATTAAGTTGAATTTTCTTTGTCAATAAGGCTTTTATCAATCAAAAATACATTGTTAAATTTTTTAATTTTATATGCTTGATCCTCCTCAACTAATCTTTAGCAATTCTTTGGGCATTCAAATATACTCTTCTTACTTCAATTTTTTTTTGTATTTTCTCTTTCCTTCTTCTTCTTTTTGTTTATTTGGGGGAAAAAAAAAAAGAGTAAAAACAATAATCACCATACCTATTACTTAAAGTTATTCACGTCCGCGAAGTGGTCCCGAAGCTTTTTAACCTATTTGATCAGCACGATTAAAACACGTTTTGTGGGATGGCTCACTAAGCAAAGTGGTCCCATGGGACAATAGTTTGTAGTTTTGTCGAGCAAGAGGACCACGCTTAATTAACTGTAACAAATATTCCAAATCTTTGCACTCGTTCAACACATTTTTTTTCGAACACGTCCAAAACAATTACAAAAAAACAAAAAAAAAATCCAAAAAAGATGTTTGTGATATATTTGTTTTATTTTTGATATTTTCAGTGTTTTTCTAAAAGAATTCAAAACTCAATTAAGTTTCCAACTTGTTCAGCTACCAGCAAGCCCATTTTATTATTATTGATCAATCATGGGTTGTGTATAATGGATTTAATCTATTCGGGTCATTTGTTTCTTTTTATTTTTATTGATTAATTATTATGTTAAGGTGAAAAGGTTACACTAATGGTGTAACAATAAATATAATATAAACTCAACATGGACCTTAATGTTTGATACTAACATGTTTTATATTTGTTATCTTGTTCACTTTTAATATTTTACTTGTTAAATGGTTAATCTAGATTTATGTTGTATAACTTTTGGTACAAAAAATACTTGGCACTTTCATAGCTCAAACTGTATGGTATAACCGACACCTGAGTTATGAAAGGAACTTGACTACTTGTTAACATAAGTTATAATCATGAATGTCTAACAACATTTATAAGTATTAGCATTATTCGAATAAGATAACTAATGTAATCATGTTAACAATTTATAATCTGATTGGAACCTCATTTATGTGTGGTTTCCAATTGAATAATAAGAGTTTATACTATACTTATTTGAAATACCATTAGTGAATCCTCTAACCTTGATATTTTTTTTTATCATTGCTTAATCCTCACATTGATCTTTCATCTCAAACTTCTACTACTACTACTACTACTACTACTACTAGTATTATTATTAGTATTAGTATAGTATTATTATTAGTATTAGTATTACTATTATTATTATTATTAGTATTATTAGTATTATTATTATTACTTATTATTGTTGTTGTTGTTGTTATTTATAATTTACACAATTAACCTTCTTGTAGTTCGACCCCGATTTTGCCGGGTTACTTTACTAAAATCATTAGTCACCCAATTGCTCGGGGTCGACTAACCAATTTAAGAAATGTCAGCACCAATGAAACATCATCGATACTATTAGCTATCCATACCCGGATAACTAATCAATGTCATCCGAAATGCCGGTACCAATAAAACCTCATCGAAATTGAAAGACAACCCTTTCCAGACCAAAACACTGCCATTTTAAATCCATTGTCCATCCTCTTCCTCTTCTAAGATAGAGGAACCAGCCCGCAAAAGAAGAAAAAGCAATGTCAGCTTGCCAGGCCTCATCATCTCAAACAGTTGAACCCTAGGGTTTATAAAAGGTTAAGGGAACTATACGATAAGTTGGTATTTTAAGTTCATTGATCACATCAATTATAACATTTTAAGCAAGTGGTGCCAGCGAAAAGAGCTCAAAATTTACACGACAACTCGTTGCCATAGTACTCTAATTTCTATTGAGTACGAGTAATACACAATTGTTGGATAAATCAAGTAAGCAAGAGGCAAGAGCTCAAAACCTACATGACAACTCTTTGCTAAAGGACTATAGTTTGTAGTTTTGTGGAAGGTGGGCACGAGTAAAAAACTATAATTTATATTTTTGTGGAATTTTTTAATTAATTGTAACAAATAATCCAAATGCTTGCTCCATATAAATATATGCTCTCCTTGCGTTGTTTCAACAAAAATGAAGACCACTAAATTTCTTGGGCTCTCCTTCCTTCGCAGCAACTTCAATTTCTTGAGGCCATTCTTGCCAAAAATCAATTTTTCAAATTAAAGTCTAAATTGATTAACAAATCAATTTTTCTTATAGCTAAGCCCTCAATAAATTCAGTCAAACCTTAAAATAAAATCTATTGAGCCCTAAACATCCAATTTTAAATTTCCCTCATGAAGTTGAATTTTCTTTGTAGATTTTTATTAATAAAAATTATACTGTTAAATTTTTTAATTTTATATGCGCAATCCTCCTCAACCAATCTTTAGCAATTCTTTGGCCATTCAAATATACTCTTCTTACTGGTAAATGTTTTGATATTCTTTCAACATATTTTCAATTTTTTTTTGTATTTTCTCTTTCCTTCTTCTTCTTTTTGTTTATTTGGGGCCCAAAAAAAAGAGTAAAAACAATAATCACCATACCTATTACTTCAAGTTATTCACGTCCGCGATGTGGTCCCGAAGCTTTTAACCTATTTGATCAGCACGATTAAAACAAGTTTTGTGGATGGCTAACTAAGCAAAGTGGTCCCATAGGACAATAGTTTGTAGTTTTGTCGAACAAGAGGACCACGCATAATTAACTGTAACAAATATTCCAAATCTTTGCACTCGTTCAACACATGAACTAGAAGGTGAAATAATGAGAATGTCATAACCACCTTTTTTTACTTTTTTTTTAGAACCAAAACAATTGCAAAATACAAAAAAAATAAATTCCAAAAAAGATGTTCATGATATATTTGTTTTATTTTTGATATTTTCTATGTCTTTCTAAAAGAATTCGAAACTCAATTATGTTTCCAACTTGTTTAGCTACTAACAAGCCCATTTTATTTTCAGCTAGCAAATCTAGATACTCAATTGCTTCATTAAGGTTTTTATCTTCAAAAGTTCCATTACACCAATTCCACCACTTGTCTATCTTTAGGTGTTAACCCTTCATAAAAATATGAAACCAATCTCCATGTTTCCAAACCATGATGAGGGCAAGTATTAAGCAAGTCTCGATACCTATCCCAACATTGGTAAAATATTTATCCTGATTTTTGAGTGAAAGTGGTGATTTGTTTTCTGAAAGAGTTTATTCTATGAGACGGGAAAAACTTCTTTAAAAATTGTTGTTGCTTTTCATCCTAAGCATGATTAGATCCTGACCTAAGATTTTATAGCCATGTTTTTGTTTTATCTTTTAATGAAAAAGAAAAAAGCTTTAATCTAATGGTGTTCATGCTATAATTTAAGTCATTATATGTGTTACAGACCTTCTTAAATTCCCTTAAATACAAGTATGAATTTTCTAAATCTAAGCCATGAAAAGAAGGTAAAAGGTGAATAATGCCTGGCTTAAAATTAAAATGAGATGCATCATGGGGGAAAACTAAACATGAGGGTGCACTTGTTCTTGTGGGATTCATATGGTCTCTAAGTGTTCTAACTTGATTATTCTCATTATGAAGCGATTGGTTATCTTCTTCGACCATATATTTTGAAAATGATGAGGATACCCTATAAAGTCTACCACTTAATGTACATGACTAAACTCTCATGCACGTGTAGGAAGAGAATAAAAGAAAGAAAAAAAAAGAAAAAGAGACAAAACACAAGAAACAAAAGTTAGATAAAAGAAAAGTGAAAAGAGAAAATAAAATAAATATTATAATTTATACAGGAATTTACCTCCCCGGTAATGGCGCCAAAATCTTGACATGACCAAAAGATTGATGTCTTCTCCCAAGTGTAGGAATGTCAAAGTAATAAATAACCCGGCAAGATTGGGGTCGAACACAGGGAGGTTAACTATAATAATAATAATAATAATAATAATAATAATGGTGATTATGAGTTAAAGAAGACTTTGAGATGTAAGATCAATGTGAAGATTAAGCAATGATAAAAACAAATGTCAATGTTAGAGGATCCACTAATAGTATTAAAAATAAATATATTATAAACTCTTTTTATTATTTAACTGAAACCACACATAAAGTAGGTTCCAATTAGATGATTTGTCATTAATAGTTCATTATAAATTGTTAATATGATCATATTAATTATTTTATATAAGTAACACCAAACTTTTAAATATTGTTAGGAATTCATAATGCTAACTTATGTTAACAACAAATCAAGTTCTTTTCATAGCATAGGTGTAGGTTATACCATACGGTTGGCTATGAAAGTATCAAGTATTTGTGGTATCAAGTGTTATACAACAGAAATCTAGATTAACCATTTAACAAGCAAGGTATTAAGAATTAATAAGATAAAAATAATAAGACATGTTAATAGCAAACTTTTCTTGGATGTAAGCATTGAAGTCCATATTGAGTTTATATTATACATATCCTAACACCAATAGTGAAACCTTTTCACTTTGACATATTAAACTTAGCTAAACATTATGAAGAAGAGAAACATAAATAAATAAGATTAGAAAATAATTATATAAGGATAGTAAAGGAAATTAAAGATATAAACATGATATTAATGAAACTATAACATGAAATAAAACTATAACATTAAAACTACAAAGAAAGAAAGCAAGTAAGGAAATGATCTTGATCTAAAAACCAAGATGCCTAAATGCATGGTAAATGCCTTCATTTATAGGCCAAAATTTAGAACTATTGATTTCTTGACTAATTGTTGAGTGGGTGGCCACCTCTTGACTTGGTAACAATTCTTATAGGTTGAACACTGAACAATGTCTGGGCTGCAGGACAGATTCGGACTTCTCTTTTGATGTTAAGATTTGGATTTCCAAATGACATAATTGAGTCTTGGACTCCCATGAATGTTTTAGGCGTATGTCTTACCTTTCTAGCCATAAACCAAACTGAAATCCAAGATTTACAACTCCAGATATGACCCAATGACTGAATAGTGTTCCACTTTGGACTAAACCAGCATCTCTTTTCTGAGCTTAGCCCTCTCTTTGCCTTCTTAATTTCAGTAGTTAAATTCATCAATCAATCCCTTGATTTATGTGATAGGCTTACATTTAAGATGAACATTTACCATAAATTAAAGGTATCTTATATTATTAGATATGATATTAAAAAACATGCTCTAGTTAAGGAGTTATTGATACTTCAAGTGCAAAATGATGATATAAAACCTTGAAAAAAAATGCACTTTGAAGTACTAATCAATCCCCTTTAACTAGAACCAAATCCTATGTGTGGTTGGGCTAAACTGAGATTCCTTTCACCAATCCCCTTTAACCAGAACCAAAGTTCGGCGTGTGGTTCGGCTAAACTGAGGTTCCTTTCGCCAATCCCTTTTAACAAGAACCAAAATTCTGTATGTGGATAGGCTACACTAAGATTCCTTTTGCCAATCCCGTATTAACCAGAAACAAAATGTTGTGTGTGGTTCAGCTAAACTGAGATTCCTTTCGTCAATCCCCTTTAACAAGTGTTGCGATGTCGCGGTCGCATAAATTAATTACCATAGCTTAAAACACAACACACAAGATAATATAGAGCAAGCAAGGGGTCGATCCCATGAGAAAGATTCAAGTCAGATTTTTATGCTAGATGATATGCAATTTGGGGGGGTTTAGACGTTATCTAGGCTAAAGCAAAAGAAAACAAAAAACTATCAAACAAAATTTAATAAAATCAGAAAATTATCAAGAGAATAAACCTTGGTCGCAAGTAAACATCCACCTACAGAAATCAGAAATGATCATGGAAACAAAATATCAATTTATATTCTGAATATTTATCTCTTCTTAACATTAGTTAGTTAACGGATCCGCCGTATAACTAATTAACCCTAACCATCAAACAACCACAGTGTCCGCACTAGTAATTTAATTCAATGGCAGCCTTAAGAACTAGATAAGTTGATTAATCAAGAAAACATAACTGTCTGCAGTCTATGTTTGATTTGATTGAATGTTCTCCCTAAGATTAATAACGTAGATCCGCTACAATTATTAAACTCAGTTGCTTCACAAGTTCATATACCACAACTCCGGTTTTGATATCAAACTTAGCAATAGATTGTCTACAATAATAACTTAGAGTCCGCTCTAGCAATTAAAATAAACAATCAT
>Ga0325410_1001981_pt1 | contig 22897 bp, 16 predicted proteins | sample PopdelMetagenome_16_FD_206182 | JGI IMG/M metagenome (GOLD analysis project Ga0325410, IMG submission 206182) | Populus deltoides microbial communities from Bellville, Georgia, United States - Xylem-PdIQD-R3 | ecosystem: Host-associated > Plants > Phyllosphere > Stem > Wood/Secondary xylem...
CATGGCCTTCAATGCGGGAAAATCACAAATATAGAGAAGGGAGGTGGGATTTAATTCTGAACTAAATACTCTAGTAAATGATGTTAATTTCTCACTTTCTGTAGCTTCTTCGGCAAGTTCGCTATATCTTTCATGATACATATAATTAAAGTGTTTAGCATGACTTTTGAAACAACTTCTTTAAAAGTTGATTTTCATAAATAATTTATAAATTAAAATGATTTAAAACTAGAAGCATGTTAAAATCGATTTTAAATAACTATTTTAAAGAAACAATGCAGTGTAAGTTATATATAATCTATATATTAAAAATTAAAACAGAATTTGACTCATATTTTTACAAAAAAATTATTTAAATTATCTTTGAACCAGGTGTATTATTATTATTATTTTTTACTGTAATTACCAGTTGTTAATCTGGGGCAAAATAATGGATCCAACTGTTGATGTCCAGGGTACTATGGAGCAAAAATAGCCAGCCCATTGTCCTGGTACAGGCCCACCAGTTCATGAGCAGCAGTGAAAATTCATTCACACGGAAGTCAAAGTGCAAACAACAATCCTGAATCCACCAGAGTGAAAGTGGACTCCATCAAAGTCGAAAAAAAACGCAGCACGGTCACACGAGTGAACTCTAACCACCAAACCAAGAGCATAAGAAGAGACTAATTCCTAGAAGGTTGGTAGGATCAAGGGCATAAATGATATGATGTGAAATTTTGAATGTTCACAGCAGCTCCATTTGACACTGACTGCTTAACACAGATACATATCTGCACATGATAAGTTGTAAGATGCAGGGACAAGATAATAAGAACTTGACACCGGCGCACTCAGCTACTGAACTCCGAAGAACAACTTCCTCGAGAGAAAAATCTTGACACCCAACATTGCTTTAAAAATAAAGCCAGATTCTATGCCGTGTGTGTATGAAGATTTGACGCAGTGGAGCTTGCGATGACAGGTAATTTTGAGGAGTCGGATATAGACCAATAGAACAAGTCTAGGTCCAAGAGAAGATCTGGTCGCGCAAGACCATAATAATTGCTTAAAATAATCATAACTTTTGATCCGACTGTTGAATCGAACTGAAATTTTTATAGGAGTTTCCGGAAGTCTTTTTCATTATAGTCACCATGTCGCTACGCGAACCATTAGTTAGTATCAAAGCTCAACAATCCTTGATGGTTATTTTTCTTTACTGTGTGGTACAGAACAATCATGGCTAGAAGAGGTTACAGAATATAATGTGCTTGTATATGAGGAGATGATGAGGTTTCTTCTTGAGAAAAAAAATGTACAGGAACTAATGTGTTGTTTCCATCTACATCAGTTGTTGTCAATCAAAATCCTGGTTGTGGGATACATGATAGGGTGACCCGCATAAGGTATTGTGTTAGGGATCCATGACGGAGCTGCCTTCACAAAGATTTTGTGTTACGGATCCATGATGAGGTGGTCGGCACAAAGGTGTTAGGGACCCATAATAGGGTGGCTCACGCATAAAAGGAGGTTCTTGATGGAGGATAATTTCTAACCGAAGACTGAATTAGAGGACGGGTTCTTTCCAACCCAGAGAGATTTATATGGGAGCTTTTTCAGGAAAATATATATTTTCCTTGGTTAATTTTATCTCTTTCTATTTTATTTTTCTATTCTTTATTATTATGCTTTTCTAGTTTTTTTTCCTATTTAAAAATGATATTTTTCCCTGATTTATTTCTTCTTATTCAATATTATTAGAGTTCTTTAGTTTTCTCTATGTAAAGGGTTGTAATATTAATTTGAAAAAGGGAGACATCGAGGAATAAAATTAAGTATTTTAAATCTTTTTATATTTATGGTGTTCTTGGTCTTTGAAGGTTCTAACTTGTAACAAACCCTTTATCCTTCACTTTGCATGCTTCAATTGGTATCAGAGCTCGTCATTGAAGACATGCAAAGGTAGATCACAAAACTAACTCGTAGGCTAGAGGAGAGAGACCTATGAGATCAGGAGCATCATGACCAGGACCAAGAGAGTGAATCTGGGTCCTTGGTGAGTACTAGCAATCAGAGGCATATTCAAATGAGATTAGCTCTTGAGAAAGAAGAGAGCAGGTCTGCAGATTTCGACTTTCATATCAAAATTCTTGAGTTTTCAGGAACTTTACAGGCAAAAGAATTCATAGACTTATTGAATGAGGTTGAGAGAATTTTTTTAATACAATGATTTATCTAAACAGACATGAGTAAAGTTCATTGCAATCATATTACAGGGTAGGGCATCTGCTTGATGGGAGCAGTTGAAGAAGTTACGAGAGAAAGAAGGGAAAGCTAGAATCAATGACTAGGACAAGAAGAAGAAGAAGATGAGAAAGACTTTTCTTTCTTTTGGCTACTCCCAAACTCTATATCAAAGGCTCCACATAATAAAACAAAAAGGTAAATTTGTCAATGATTACACTAATGAGTTTTACCAATTAGTTTCCAGGAATGATCTAGTAGAAAGAGTGGAGCAGCTAGTGGTGAGGTATCTTAGTGGTCTACATCAATCTATTCAGGACATACTATGTCTTCAAGTCTTGTGGATAGTTTTTTATGTCAATCTATTCAGGATGTATTGTGTCTCCAGGCCTTGTAGATAATTTTTTAGGCTTATTAGATGGCTTTTACAGTGGAAAAGCAACAGGTTGCTAGGACTTTAGTAGAAATTTTAGGGCAAATCAACGGAGGACGCAATAGTGATCCAAGGCAGGCCACTAGCCAGATTAGGTTGAACCAACAAAATCAATAGGCAACAGGTCAAGGTTTTAGCTTTATACTTTGTTGTTTTAGATCTAGTAAGATGAGACACCGAGTTAGCGAGTGTAGAAAATTAGAGAGTCGTTTAAGAAAGAATATGCTAGTAGAGGAGGAGCCCATGAATTTTACTAAAAACGAAGATGATTTGGACAAATATGGGGGTGTTTTGCATTGAGATGAGAATACAACCTTTATGATTAGATTGAGTATTTTGATACCCAATGGTAATTTAGATGAGGATAAGAGGCATAATAGTATCTTCCACTCTACATGCACCATCAAAGATAAAATTTATAGTTTGATCATAAATAATGGGAGCTATGAGAATGTGGTCTCTATGGAGGTAGTACAAAAACTTTAGCTGGCAATTGAAAGTCAACCAAAACCCTATAAGCTGACATGATTGGATAGAGATATTGAGATAATTGTTAATAGACATTGTCTTGTTTCCTTTTTAATAGCTCAAAAACACATTAATAGTGCTTGGTGTGATGTAGTATTAATGGATGTTTGTCATGTTTTGCTGGGGAGGCCATGGTAGTTTGATAGGAGTGGTTCATGATGGTAGAAAGAAGACATATACCCTTAACATTAAAGGGAAGCGTATAGTTCTAAAACCTATAAGGGAGAATATGCAGACGAAGACTGAGAGTGAGAAGAATTTATTATCCTTATCACAGTTTATGGAGGAGTAAGCGAGTGATGTTTGCCCTAATACCTATGAGTATAATCAATGAAAAGGAAAAAAAGGATGACGATCTTAAAGAGGCACGAGGTGTGTTAAAGAGAATTTTTAGATTTGGTATTGGATGAATTGCCCCAAGGTTTACCTCTTATGAGAGAGATATAACACCAGATTAACTTGATGTTGGGTTCTAGCCTGTCAAACAAAACAGGTTATAGACTTTAGGGCTTGTTTGGTTTTTAGTTTCAAAAGCGCTTTTGAAAAAAATTAAATTTTATTTTATTTTTTCTTTGCTTCAAATTAATATTTTTAGGGGTTTTCAGATTATTTTGATGTGTTTATGTCAAAAATAATTTTTTAAAAATAAAAAAAATTATTTTGATGTATTTTCAAGCGAAAAACACTTGAAAAATAATCGTTGTCACAGTCTCAAACACTCTCTTAGCCCTAAAGAAGCCAAAAAGTTATAGAGGCAAGTGGAGGAGTTGCTAAAGAAAGGGTATATTCATGAAAGTATAAGCTTTTGTGTCCAGTTAGCCCTTTTAGTCCAAAAAAAAAGAAAAAAAAAACAGGTCATAGAATATATGTGCAGGCAATCAGGCGATCAACCAGATCACAATAAAATGTAGGTTCTCCATACTATGTCTAGATGACATGTTAGACTAGTTAGCAGGGTCTAAAGTATTATCCAAGATTGATCTCAAGAGTGAGTATCATCATATCAGAATTAAACTAAGAGATGAAAGGAAGATAACCTTCAAAACTCACCATGAGTTATATGAATGAATGGTTATGCCATTTAGACTGTCCAATGCTCCTAACACATTCATAAGATTCATGTATAAGGCATTGAGGCCATTCATGGGCAAATTCATTGTAGTTTATGTCAACAATATTTTAATTTATAGTCTCACTTTGAAGTCTCATTTAGAGCACTTAAGAGTTGTTTTTAATACTTTGAGAAAGAAACTATTATATGTCAATAGAAAAAGTGTAAGTTCTTTATTGATACTGTTGCTTTTTTGGGTTTTATTGTGTTTGTTAATGGTGTTTAGGCTAATTAAAGTAAGATTCTTATAAATATGGAGTGGCCTACACTGAAAAGCATCCATAATGCTCAAAGTCTTCATATCCTTACATCTTTTTATAGAAGACTCATAAGGAATTATACTTCCATTATTGCAACCATTATAAAGTGCCTAAAAGGAAGTATTTTTCAATAGACAAATGGGACTGAAACAAGTCTCGGTTAGTGAAGCGAAAGATGACTGAAGCTCTAGTATTGGTATTACTAGACTTTAAGAAACCATTTGAATTTAATTATGATGCATCCATAGTTGGCATTAGGGGAGTTCTTTCCCATGGTGGGCTTCCAATCACCTTTTTTGATCTATAGTTTTATGTTATTGTTCAAATATAAAGTATTAGAGACACTACCTTATGCAAAATGAGTTTATTATAATTACAGATCATGAAGCTCTAAAGTACATCAATGAATAACATCAAGGGAAATGGGTGTCATTCCTACAGAAGTTCACCTTTTCATTAAGGCATTAATCAGGAAGCATAAATAAAGTGGTTAATGCTCTCAATAGGAGAGTTACCTTGCTTAGCATCATACACACACATGTGCCAGGATTTGGTACTTTACACCATACGTGTACGACATCATGACAATCATCCTCCTGGATCAAGGATCTCTGTGGTGATATGGGTGAAAAGAACAAGGAATTCTTGTCCTTTATCAGTAAAAAAAGGAATGGAAGTCACCACCTAGTATTTTGGTCACTAGAAAACTTAACTAGTCTTAAATTCTAGATAAGAGAACTGATTATGTAAAAGAAATGTATTAGAACCCCTAGTAGTGTCTTATCTGAAGGAAGCTGCATTGTTTATTTGTTTGATATAAACTAAGGTAATGTTGAGAAAATAAAGCTTGCTAGAAAATTATTAGGGCGTCTCTTCCAAACACGCCCTTAACTAAAAATCACAGGTTAAAAAATTGTCTTAAGGCTCTGTTTGGAACACACACCTTAAGAACACAATAAAATGTTTTTTCCGTTAGTTAAAACTTTACTAGCCAAAGATGCTCTGATCTTAGGAATGGGCTTAAATCAAGTTGTGGTGAGCAAAAAAACCAAAGAACCAATTAAATCGAGAAAAAAAATAACCACAAAACCAAATTGACAAAAAACAAATTAATCGATTAGAAATTAAAAAAAGTTTTGGTTCGGTTTTAGTTTTTAAAATCTGAAACCGATTGAATTGAATTGAACCAAACTGGTACAACCAAGTCAGCACTTGAAAAAAATAGGTATAAGTAGGATATTTTTTTATAACCTTAAACCTAAATCAGTATTTCTTAAGACAAAATTAGTTGCGCCCTCCATTTGCTTTATATGTCTCTTGTCTCTCAAATTTTCCTCCATGCTCCATAATTGTTAAGCTTCATGCTCCTCAGTCCTCTCAATCAAAAGCACACCTCTCTTTACGTTTTCTTTTAATTTTTTTTATCCTATTTCTTTTTACTTCTTACATAAACTTGTAATTGTTATGCAATTTCTCGTGCAAATGTAACTAAAGAAGATTATTTTGTTGAACTAGCAGAATGCCTTTTTGTGCTCTCCTTAATGTTGGTCTTGTGAGGACAACAATTAGGAATCGGGTTTGGTTATTTATTGAAGAGACTGAGTATAATATTGCTAGGCACTTGATGGGTGGTAAAGATCCATGTAGAGTATTTGTAATTGGTTTTCTCTTTTTCAAATAATAATGATTTGATGATTTTACATTTCAATAATAGATATCCTTTGATCTTCCCTTATTTTTTTTTGCAGTCAAATTACTTCTATTTTTTTTTCTTTTTGTTTCATGTACCTTTTCATAAAGTTTAATATTTGGGTAAGGATCTAACAAAAAAAAAATTAGGGTTGAATTTCTAGATATCACGCATGCCTAACTTGAGAAAGCTATGTCTCAGAAAAAAGGCACAAAGTTGAAAAAATAGAAGCAAGTAAAAAATTAGAAACCCTTAAAAATATGGCCAATGAAAAAGACTAGAAGAAAACTCAATTGAAATAATTTTGTTTTGAACTGGTTTTCGATTAGGTTCAGTTTGAAAACTTGAAAAAAATAATTTTGATTTGGTTATTTATTTTGATCCAAAATCAAACTGAATAAAAAATGATAGCCTTAAGCCTAGCCACGTGGGCTTGGCTTCCTAGCCTGAAGTCCAAGCTCATAAACATAACCCAAAACAAAAACAAAACAAACAAGAGTTTTTACTTGAATCTAACGAAGAACATGAACACCATAAAAGGAACCTAGAAACATAGGTTTGATTTTATACTAGATATAAGAAATCCAAATTTATATGAAGGTTGGAAATCATACAAGGATTAAAAATTTAACATCTATTCACTTTGATTATCAATGAATTATCATGATTTGGTAAAAAAAAGGTTTCAGTTCAAATTGAAATCCTAAGATTAAAACCCTAAAAAAGATTAAAAATTTAACATCTATTTTTCACATTCTTAACCATAAATAACATGCATTTGGCTTAAGCAAACCCAACTAACCATTACCAATGGTCTAATAAAATCAGTAACAAACATAAACAAAATTTCAACATATATTGCCACAATGACTTTATTGACTATTTTGAACATCAAAACATGCTAAAAATATATCTCACACTAACATTATCACCTCAAAAACAATCAAAATCATCCAACAAAACCTTGAACAACACTTAAACACACATATACATATTAAAACATGGCATGGTTAAACATCTAAAAAAACATCCATTCCATTTAAACTAATAAATGGCTTTAAGAGAATGCATAATGAACACTTAATGCTGAAGATAATAATAAGAATAGAATGGAAAGGGAGAGGGTGTGCTCATTGAGCTACACCCTTTCTTAAAAGTTGAATGTTTACCTTATCTAATGATTGTTGCCTTCTTGATATCTTTCCTTGAGTTATGATGGTGAATGGAAGTGTAGAGAACTAGTAACAATGGTGAGGATGGGTGGTTGAAAGGCTAATCTCTCTTTTTTGTTTCTTCTCCTTTGTTATGGCCTTATGCATGATTTTTTAAAAGAACAATAGAGATCATTCAGGGGCCATGAGATGGACTATTATCACACATTGATGTTGAAGAATCAATCCAAGCTATTCATTGAGGTTGAGGATCACGCTTTGTAGTGTTTTAGAGCTGATGAAAGGAGTAAACTGGCAAGCATGACTAGTTGGGATGTGGGTTTTGGACTCTTGTAGCAGCGGCTTCAGGGCTGCAAAAGAGTTTTTTGTTTTGTCTGGGTAAGAGTACAATATACAGGGTGTGATGGGCTATGTTCCTTTTCTTGTTTGGGGAAAGGATGAGGGAGATTTTAAGCTTGGAAGATGGTAATAAAACAACCTTCTTTTAAAGCTTTTTAAGGAAGAAGATCAATAATGGCCATACAACAAGTTGTGTGGCTCTCTTTAATTCTTTTTGTCCAAGACTAATCAAAACGACGTTGTTTTGGCCACACAACAAGCCATTCATTGAGGTTGAAAAAGGGAGTACACTAGCAGGTATGACTAGTTGGGGTATTGGTTTTGGCCTTTGATAGCATCGCCTTCAGAGCTGCAAAAGAGGTTTTGTTTTGTCCGGATAAGAGTACAATATACAGGGTATGATGGGCTATGTTTCTTGTCTTTTTTGAGGAATGGATAAGGGAGATTTTAGGCTTGGAAGATTGCAACAAACCAACCTCCTTTAAGGGCTTCTTGAGGAAGAAGATCAACAGTGGCCACACAACAAGTCGTGTGGCCCTCTTTATTCTTTTTGTTCAAGACTAATCAAAATTGCATTTTTTGAACCAAAACAAACTGTTTTAGTCAAAACACACCTTTATATTTAAATGAAACAATATCATTTTGATAACCCTAGGTTAATTAGGGTTTTTAAATTGGAATTTGGCTAAAATTCAATTTAGTTCTTGCTCTCTTGATTTCTTTTAATTTCACCCCTACCAAAATCAATTACCAACCCCAAAGTTTAACGATTTTTTTACTTTATTCCTTGGTTTCTGATTTATAAAAATTAATCCTTAATTGATCATTTAAATTTTAATTTTTTTCAATTTGGCCCTCGATTTTGTTGATTTCAGTCCTTGAATTTACACACCTTTCACACTTTGGTCTTTGGTTTTAATTTCTTCAATCAAGTCCCTAATTATCCATAAAATTTTAATATTTATACAATTAAGCCTCTGATTTGACCAAATTAGCTTTATGAAATTGCAATGTAACCTCTAGAATGCAATTTCTTTCAATTAAAGCCCAAATCAAAAATAATTTTTTTATTGCAATTAAACCCTCATTAAATTCCATTAAACCAAGAAAAATTCCAATTGAGTTTTCAAACATCCAATTTTGAATTATCCTTCCCTAATTAATTTTTCTCTTATCAATAGAGCATTCATCTGCCAAAATTGAACTGTCAATTCTCCAACTTTGTATATTTTAATCCTCCTCAACAAGGCTTTTGTAATTTGTTTTAACATTATTCATATTTTTCTAAGTGATATATATATATATATATATATATATATATATATATATATATATATATATTTTCTTTTCCATTTTTTACATTTTTTGTATTTTCCTTTTTTCTGATTTTTTATATGCGGGCCCTAAAAAATGGGTAACAACACTTTCTATGTATTCCGGTGTTTTCTCATTCTATTAGATTTAGGTCGAGTTATTCAAAAAAGATAAACAAGATAACTTTATGCTTGAGAATAGTTTTCTTTTTCGTGGTTTGTAGTTTTGTATTCCAGTTTGTTCTTTGCGTGAACATATCATTCATGAATTACATTGTGAAGGGCATTTTGGATGAGATAAGATAAGATACTGGCTCTAGTGTCCGCAGACTATTATTGGCCTAAGTTACCAAGTCAAGTTTCCAACTTTATCAAGACGTGTGTTGTTTGTCAAAGGTCTAAAGTGTCTTATCGATTACTGGGTTTTACACCCTATTACCAGTTCCTGATGCTTTATGGCTAAACATGAGCTTGAATTTTATATTAGGCTTATCTTATACACAACAGGCCATAAAATCTTTTTTTTTTGTTGATAGGTTCTTAAAGATAGTCCATTTCATAGCTTGTCGAAAGACAATGAATGTATCTCGAGTAGCTTAACTTTACTTAAATAAGATATTTTGTTTGCATGGCATTTCTAGGTCCACCACTTCGGATAGGGATGTCAAATTCATGAGAAGTTTCTAGAAGAGTTTGTAGAGAAGGATGAGAACTCAATTGAACTTTAGCAGTGCTTATTATCCTCAGACAAATAGGTAGATAGAGGTAGTTAATCACAGTCTTGATAACTTACTACGAATCCTAGTTTGGGATATGGCATTACCATAAATGGAGTTCTCTTATAATAGGTCTCGGAATCAGACCACCCAACTAAGTCTCTTGGACACTATCTATGGAAAGAATCCTTTAAGAGTACTAGAGCTAATTCTCATACCTCGTATCAGATGATCGAGCATCCAAGCTATAAATATGGCAAACTACTTGCATAACATTTATGAGTAGGTCAAGTAGACAATTAGCAATAACAATGCCAAGTATAAAGCCCTGGCTTATACTCATTGTAAGAGGGTAGTGTTTGAGGTTGGTGATTTGGTATGGGCAGTTCTTACACTTGACAAGTTTCCAGTGGGTGGGTGCAACAAGTTGAAGAAAATGAAAATAGGCCCCTATAAGGTGTTGCAGAAGATAAATAATAATGCTTACAGGATTCATCAACCTCATCATCTAAAGACTTCTTATTTTTTCAATGTCTAGCACTTGATATCTTATTAAGAGGAGGACAGAACTTGAGGATTAGTTCTCTCCAACCCATAAAGTCTGATGTAGATGGGCTTGCATAACAAGTGAATCTAAGTAGTCAGGTATAAATATGTCATAAATAGATAAGGATTTGATCTAATTAGATTATATGGATGGCTTAATAGATACATTTATAGACTAGTTAGACAGGTCTAGGTGCAAGAAAAGGTCTGGTAGCTCCAAACTAGAATGATGGCTAAAAAAGGCCTAACTTTTAATCCAATTATTGGATCGTGTAGAAAGTCTTACAAGAGTCTTTGGAGGTTGTTTTCCCTACAGTAGCCAACACGTTGCTATGCAAACCTTAAGATATTTAGATATTAGAAATCCCATCCAAACCCCCAGTTTTGGAATTTTTGTTATTTTCCGTGTATTTTAGGTTTCTTGTTTTATTTTGGATTTTATGCTTCTTTCCTTTGTATTTTTGGAATTTTTTTTTTGTTTCCTAGTAAGTAAGGTTTCTTGTTTGGTTAAGCTTTTATAAACTTTCTAATGTGGCAGTCTTTATTGTTATTATTTTAAAGAGAATAAACCTTTGAATTTGGTGTTCACATCTGCAGCAACCCCTTTCGCTCATCAAAATTCTGTGTTTTAATTTGTTGCTATCTTTAGCTTTCGCCTGCAACAAGATTGCACCTGCAGGGAAAATGTGTGGGGAAGTAAAGTGATCCAGGAACATTCCAAGGAAAAAATTTACTCTAAAAAACTATTTAAGCTTATAACTTGTCAATCAACATAATGGCTACTCATCACTTAAAGATTAAAAAAAAAAAAAAACTCAATTTTTCATAAGATTAATATTCTGGATAGTTCAACTATATTTGTTCCATATTTAAACTTTTTCGTATTTAGAAAGAAAAAGAACAGTCAAAATGTACCCCTTACCAAAACGTGATAATATAACCTCTAACATTGAAACCATTAAAGTTTTTCAAGCTGAGAATAATAATGTTGACATATGCTTATGTATTTTTTTGAAAAATAGCATAGTTTGATAAAAGTTTTGGAAAAATAACTTATGTTAAAAAAGTATTTGGAAAATAGCATGGTTTGAACACAATTTTGTTTCTTAATATTGATTTTATACATAACTGCTATTTAAAACACAATTGTGAATGTTTCAAAACATCTTTCTTTTGCAAATTCATTAACTTTAACAAAAGTCAACCAATATTTTATGAAGATTTAGTGGCCAAAATATGGGATTGAATATCCAATGGCCAAGAAGAAAGATAAGATAAGATAAGGTGATGTGGCAGGAGAGAAAAATGATGGGGAAGGAAAGAAAGAAAGGGTCATCGAGGACATATCGGGACTCTGTTTTCAACACACTCGGTATCATTAGAAAGATCTCAACAAAACTATTCCAACTACACATTAAAAGAACACCAAAGGAGGTTGTAATTAAACCTAAATAAACGCCGAACAAAACCCCTAATAAATTACTACTTTATCCGGTGGTCTTTCAAGGTGTGATTATAATCGTCTAGTTGAAATCTTTCTAATGGTGTTAGATGTGTCAAAAACAGAGCTCTAGTGTGTCCTAAGTGACCCATTTTTTCTTGGCAATAGGATCTGAAATCTCATTTCTTAGCCATTAAATCTTCATAAAATTTTGAATTGATTTTTTTATGCAATTGAATTGAGAGGAACATGGTTTTTAGAACAATTGTTATTCCCAATAGAGGTTGTATTCAACTTCTACTCTCAACAACGAATGTGTTCAAATTGTGTTGTTTTCCTAATATTTTTAAACATGTGTTATTTTTCTAAAACTTTTATAAAAATGTGTTAGAATTTTAAAATACCCTAATTCCTACACAGTCAAACAAAAATACACAAAATGATTGTTAAAATCTTAGCTGTCGATGAAAGAGTGTATGTAGGTTTCATCTTTTTTTTTTGTAACAAATCATGAAATATATGTCTTATAGTTATTAGGCGAACATTATAAAGTTGATATCTAAAAGTTAAAATTGTTTGAGAACATACACTAAAGACATCATAAAATCATCATTACCATAAAGATGCAAGTTGCATCACTTCATCAAGTCAAAAGAAACAAATTTGATACCTTCAGACATTTTGGTTAGGCCCCTCGCGACCTTCAACTTGGTTTTTCTGGCAAGTTATAAGAATGGATTTAATCTCATTCACTTTCAGATTAGATCATTAGGATGTCAGATCCACGAAACCCTCTTCTGTTGATTCTAGTTTAAACCAAATTGAACTAGATCCTTAATTATAAACACAAAAATACTTCTCGTGTACAGTTGAAGCTTATCTCATTTAAAAGGGAAAAAAAAAGGAAAAGAAAAGGGTATCACCCTCAAATCAAAGATCCTTAGCAAATGTTCTAAAGGAAAAAGATTACGTTATTATGTAGTAAGGAAACCGCAACAAAAAGGATTTTTAAGCTTAAAGTGGCTGAAAATTCTTACCCATTAATTAACGGGTGGCTTTGGAATATAAAATTTATACACAGTGATGAAATTATAATTTCTCCACTTTATTTTGTTCATTACGAGTGATGACTTAATGGCATTTAGCCATGAATAATCTCCATAATTTCAAATACTTGTGCTACATATGAATAATTAAAGTATGGAAGGAAACAAAAGGGTATACCAGCTATATAATCACGACCCCCTACAGACTGTAAGATTGCAGTTCCATTATGAATTAGGGATGAACAAAGCTAAGCAGATGTGCTGATTTCAGATGAAATAATTAAACCCAAAGACAACCACTAGACTCTTCTTTTGGATGATTTTCTAAACTTAGATCATAATTTAAATGATGAACTGATTATTCATGATTCTCGTGATTTTGATATCGAATAGCTTCATAATAGTTTAGTTGGGTGGATATCTGAAGGTAGGGACTATAAACAGATTCAACAATAATTAGTCCAGACTGGATTATGTTTTAGTGGCCACTCAAGTTCTTATTCTGTTTGATGACCATGATGTTATGATGAATGCTTTTACTACAAAAAAAAGAAAGAAAAAAGAAATCTGGCCGAGTTTTTTCACCAAGATACGACAATAGCTCCCATTAGATTGTGCTACAAATAGATTAACATGGATCTCCATTACAAATCTACCAATATCTGGATGGAATATGACTTGTCTCACAAAATGGTTACAAGATATGGGCAGACTAATAGGGTATGACAAAATCAGCCTAAGATTCTCTTTATTGTATGTTATACAACTTTTTATTGGCACCCAGAATTCTGATAGTCTACATTCTGAAGTGATGTTAAGGCTGAATGGTGATGATTATCATATTACAATCTTTGAGACTGATTCTCTACCTTCTTTAGCTTACCCGGATAATGATTTAATACCATACAGTATAGATACTTTTTTTGGAAACACTGCAGCAGTTGAAGATGACGAGTCAGATGATTAGTCTGAAAATTTAGATAGATCAGGGAATATGGAAAAGAATGTGGATGTTGTACCTTTTCTCCCAATCAGTATACCTCAAGTGGTCGACTACGAGATTCAACATCCATTCTTGATGTATAACACACATTGGAGTGGTGATAAATCCTCAGCGAGAATCATGGAACAAGAGCATTTATTCCCAGAAATTTTAGGATTGTATGTGTTGAAAGTAAACTAATTTTTGGAAATTAGTTTATCCAGTCAACTAGTTGAGACTAAGTAACTGGTTGGATTAAATAAATCGATTGACCGGTTCAGTCGGCGAAATACAATTCTTGTTCAAATTAGAATTTCCTTGTATTAGTTTAATTCCTTGATTATTTAGGACTTTTATGCCTATAAAATGGCTTGTAATTCAGAATTATTTAGCACAAAAGGAGAGAATAGCTAAGAGAGCTTAGAAAGAAACATCTAATAAAAGTATACATTTCTTACAATCTTCTTCTTGTTCTTGAGTTTTTGACTTTGCATTACTGTTTTTGATCTTATACCACACTCATCCTTCTTTCACAAGTGGTATCAGAGTTTAGGTTTGATTATTTAATATGGTTAATCAAAACTTCCCACTTCATTATCCTAGGTTGACAAAGAAAAACTATGAAACTTGGTGTATTCAAGTAAAAACTTGGTTAGGTTCCTAATATGTATGAGAGACAGTTGAAAAAAACTTTAAGGAGCCTATAGATGGAGCAACATTGACTTTATTCTAGAGGGAGGTCATACAAAAGGCACGAAGAAAGGATCAACAAGCACTAACAATCATCCAGCATTGTTTAGATGATACCATTTTTGAGATAGTGGCAAATACAACCACCGCAAAACAAGCATAAAAAGTTTTGCAAGAATCAAACCAAGAAGCTGACAATGTGAGGAAGGTATGTTTACAAAAGTTATGTGGTGACTTTGAAAAGTTGCATATGCTTGAATCAAAGAATATTTCAGAATACTTTGCAAGAGTATTGACCATATACAATCAGATGAAGAGATATAGGGAGAAGATGGAAGAGACACGTGTGGTAAAGAGATCCTATACTCACTGCAAAAGAAGTTCTATTATGTGGTGGTCGTGATAGGGGAGTTGTAAAATATAGATATTCTTTTAATTGAAGGTCTTATGGGAAAATTATAAGCCCATGAGAAAAGAGTCAATAAGATTTAAGAAGATATGGGTAAACAACCACTTTTCAAAGTAAGATGGTTCTAAATATTAACAAGGGGGTAGAGGATGTGGACAAAATAAAGAAAGAGGCAGATTTGGAAAATGAGGTCATGACAGCCTCAACAGGTCAATCAGTTGACCACATAAAGCAAATTGGTTGACCGGTTACACTGATAATGGCAATTTGAAATCTAGGTTTGACACAAAAAATTAAATGCTATAATTGTTAAAAGATAAGTCATTATGCTAGGGATTGTTGGAGTCTAACCAAGAGGGTTGAGGAGAATGCAAATCTAGTAATAGAAGAGGTGAAGGAAACCACCATATTAATAATGCATGATGAAAGAATGCAAAACAAAGAGAAAATATGGTATCTAGATATTGGAGCCAGCAACCATATATATAGAGACAAAGACAAGTTCATGGAGCTTGATGAAGTGATTAGAGGTAATGCCACCTTTACGGATCATTCAAAGGTTTTCATGAAAGGAAAATGTTTGATTTTGATTAAATTAAAAGATGGAAGTCATCAATTTATTGTTGATGTCTATTATATACCAACAGTGAAAAGCAACATATTGAGCTTAGGACAATTACTGGAGAAGAGGTATGATATTAAGATGAAAGATCATACTTTGACATTACTTAACACTAAAAGAGCTATGATTGCAAAGGTAGTCATAAAAAAAAAATAGAATATTCTTGCTAAACATAGAGACAGGTATGCCTAAATGCATAGGTGAAGGATTAGACTTGGCTTTAGCATACGAGACTTGGATATGTAAACATTGATAGCTTGAAGATAATGGCACAAAAAGAGATGTTGAAAGATCTACCATCTATTATACATCCAAATCAGTTGTGTGAATGATGTTTAGTGGGTAAGCAATTTTGCAAGAGCTTTCTAGAGGAGTCTACATCAATAGAAAGTCAACCCCTATAAGAAAGTCAACCCCTATAAGAAATATATGTTGATTTTTATGGTCCTATCAAACCATGTTTATTTGATAAAAATCTGTATTTTTTACTTTTTATTGATGATTATAGTGGAAAAAATTAGGTATACTTTTTGAAAGAAAAGTCTAATATGTTTAGTACTTGTTTTAAGAAGTTTAAGGCATTAGTTGAAAAAAAAAATGGTTATTCTATAAAATCACTTAGGACAAATAAAGGGTGAATTTTATTCTAATGATTTTAATATATTTGTGAAGATCATGGTATAAAAAGACTCCTAACGATACCTAGATCCCCACAATAAAATGACATGGTGGAGAAAGAATAGAAACATCTTTAACATGGCAAGAAGCATGCTCAAAACCAAGAAGATGCTTAAAGAGTTTTGGGTCGAAACTGTAGATTGTGCTATTTACTTGTCAAATAGATGTCTTAATAAAGGTTTAAATGGCATGACTCCACAAGAATCATGGAGTAGAAGAGAGCCAAGTGTTTTTCACATGAAAGTTTTTTAAAGGATTGACTATGTGCATATACATAATCAAGTAAGGACCAAGCTAGATGACAAGAGCAAAAGGATGATCTATGTAGGCTATGAATAAAAGTCCAAAGGAAACAAGTTGTACAACCTTAATGAAGGAAAGATGGTGATTAATAAAGATGTTGAGTTCAATGAAAAAGGAACTTGGGATTAGAAGGTAGATGATGGTGAGAAATATGACTTCCTACCGATTATTGATGAAGAGTAGGAAAGATATAAAGATTATCAAGAACCTATAGTTATACCTTCATAAACACCAATGAGCTCAACTTTTCTTTTTTCTTCTTTGGCATCTTCTTCTAGTTGAAGATCAAGTAGTAGCACTCCAGCAAGTGCATTAAGAAAGATGAGGAGCCTTGATGACTTATATAAGGTAACTATCGTGTTTGAAGAAGCAATAAAATATGTAAAATGAAGAATTACTATGGATAAGTAGACCGCATTAATTAAAAATAATGACACATGGAAATTGGTTCCTAGACCAAGAGGAAAAAAGTCAATAGGTGTCAAGTGGATCTTCAAAGAAAAGAATAATATCAAAGAAGTAGAGATGTATAAGACAATATTAGTGGTAAAAAGCTGTAGTCAAAATCATGGGATTGACTGTGATGAAATATTTGCTCCAATTGTTAGATTAAGTATCATTCAATTAATTATTTTCATTGTTGCCCAACATAGATGGAGAATCTATCAAATGGATGTCAAATCAGCTTTTCTTAATAGTTTTCTTGAAGAGGAGGTTTACATTGAGCAACATATAGGATATGAAGTGAAAGGACATGAAGATAAACTCTACAGTGGTTCTCAAAAAGTTCAAAATGAAAGATTGTGCAAAAGTTCAAGGGAATAAAGATGTCAAAGAATGATGAAAACGAGAAGATAAACTCTACAACATTCAAAAGCTTAATTGGGAGTTTGAGATATTTTACATGCACTCGTCCGGATATTGTTTTTGGAGTAGGACTTATTAGTAGATTTGTAGAGATACCAACCATGACACACTTCAAAGCATTAAATTGAATTCTTCGTTATATCAAAGGTATTGTTGATTTTGGCTTGTTCTATGTTATTCTAATAGCTTTGAAATTGTAGATTATACTGATAGTGATTGAGCTGAAGATATGGATGATAGAAAGAGCATTATGAGTTTTATTTTCTACATAGGAGACATAGTATTTACATGGAGTTCAAATAAGCAATCTATAGTCACTTTGTCAACATGTAAAGCTACATGTGTAGCTACTTCATCATATGTTTGTCTTTCATATGGCTAATAAGATTATTAAAGGAATTGTGAATGCGACAAGAGAAACCTACTTAAATTTATATGGACAACTCATCAGTCACTGCATTAGCAAAGAATCCAGTATTTCATGATAGAAGTAAGCATATTGATATAAGATTTCATTACCTACGAGATTGCATTACAAACAAGTAAGTTGAAGTCAAGTATGTGAAAATACAAAACCAAATCGCGGATATCTTCATAAAACCACTAGAAAATGATTTTTTTTTTATCAAGATGAGAAATATATTGGGATTTATGAAGAAAACAAGTTTAAAGGGAGATGTTGAAAGTAATTGATTTTTTAGAAATTAGCTGAACTAATCGATTAGTTGGGAACAAGTCGACTAGTTGAGACTAGATAACCGCTTGGATTAAATAAATCAGTCGATCAATTTAGTTGACAAAATACAATTCATGTTCATATTAGAATTTCCTTATATTTGTTTATTCCTTGATTATTTAGGATTTTATGTCTATAAAAAGGCTTTTAATTCAGTATTATTAAGTATCATAAAGAAAATAAATAGATAAAAGAGTTTAGAAAAAAACATTTAATAAAAATATATTTTTCTCTCAACCTTCTTTTTATTTTTAAGTTTGTAACTTTGCATTATTATTTTTTATGTTATATTATACTCATCCTTCTTCTAATAATATCCTATTATCAAATACCATGGCCAACATGGACCTGGATATTGAGGTTTCACAGCTATTCGGCTCTCAGCAAATGGGCTCCCTACTCATATATCTGAAACAAGATTTACTATAATTAGCACTGAACACCAGAACTCATCGCAGAGGCCCATGGCAGTAGCTTGACCTCATAGCATGTCTCCGAGGAGTAAAGCCCAAAATTTAAAGTCTCTCCAATACAGGATGCTTTCAAAACACAGCAAAGGACAACTCTACAGAGGGGGTTGATGAATCTTCAATGAACAATGGTATCCGAATGGGGAATCTCAGATGGGAACAGGAGATGGGTAGACAGATTATTGATTCTCCATTCAGCAATAATACTGATGCTGGGATAAGCAAGACGATTGTCGATGGAGTGACACTTGATATTGCTGGAGGTAATAATTTAGAGGACTTCTCTTCTGAGATAAGGAATCGATTGGAACGAGAGGCTGGGGACTGGGAGCGAGTCCATACAGTGATAGAATCTTGGTCTGATAGGTATTTACATTAAACTTCTATGAAGATATTTTCTTGAAATATATGTGGTATGGGTTCGAAGTTAAACGAAGGTCTGTTTCCACGGTAATCTCTCCACATGATGTATCAGTGTGTTTTTTTTTAAGAAACTAGATTGAATACTTGTATGGATAATAATATTTATCAGCTATGGGATGGAAAGGATATCAAATGGCGGGCTCTAGATTAAGATGGTCGTTCAGGAGGATTGCTGACTCTATGGGATGATGCAAAATTTCAGGTTCACTTATAGAATACGGTGATGGTTTGATTGGCCTATTAGGGCAGCATGTTGAATCCAGTTTTCGTTGTGCAGTAGTGGGAATTTATGTCCCCTGCACAGTGCATCAGCGACAGTCTTCATGGAGGAATTTGATCATTCTCATGAAGTCTGCATTTGACATTCCTTGGGTAATGATTGGTGACTTTAATGAGACTTTGGCCAAGGGTGAGGGAAACAGTAGATTCATCAATGCTGCAGGTTCTAATGACTTGAAAAGATTTTTAGATTCTTGTAACTTGATTGAACTTGCCTTAACGGGGCATAGCTTCACATGTTTTAGAGGAGGCTCTATGAGCCGTATCGATCGAGCATTTTCTTCGCCTAAATGTCACTCACATTTCAGAGATTCCATTCTACGAATGCTACCAAGAGGTCTTTCTGATCACGGGCAATTGATTGTAGGAAACCATGAGCAAGATAAAGGATGGAGGCCTTTTCGATTTATTGACTGCTGGTTATATAATCCTCAGTTTCAGGAAACTCTTCAATCATCATGGCAGACAGCTTTTATTGAACTTCCAGGGAGATTCAGACTTTTGAAAAAGCTCAGTTGTATTGCAAAGGGCCTGAGACAATGGAATAATGCTCAATATGGAAATCAAGAAAACCGTCTGGCTTGGTTGTATAATCGCATAGCTGAGATTGAAAAGCTTCAGGTGGATAGAACTCCCACATAGATGGAAAATCAAGAACTGGGGGATTTGATAAAAGAGTAATGACAATATTATATGAGGATAATGCCAAATGCATTGCCTAGATGAAGGGGGTTTATATTAAAGGTTATAGAACCCAATCACATATTATGGAAATTGTTTTTCACACATGAACTAAAGAAGAAAGGAGAAATCAATGTTCATTAAATATGCTCAAATGAGAATCCAGCATGTTTGTTCATTAAAAGCATGAGCATTGTTGTTACCTCTCTTTTTTTTACCCCACAAAAAATTAAAAAAAATAGAAAAAAAAAGAAAATCCAAAAAAATATATGAGAGCATACACATGAAGAAAACCTTAAAAAATGCCCAAGTTGGTGGTGAAGGATTAAAACGACAAGTAAAAAGTTGGGGGACCAAAATGTAAAAGATTAGCAAAATTAACAACTCAATTTTGATTGACAAAAAACCTCATTGGTGAAAATATTTTTATTTGGTGTTTAAAGACTCAATTGAAATTTTTGAAAGCTTAATTAATTTTATTAAGGATTTAATCGCAAGAAAAATCAGTTTTTGAAGTTAATTTGGATGTTAATTGATACAAATTGAAATTTGGGGACTGAAATTGAACTCTAAATAGCTTAATTGGTCAAATCAAGAGCTTAATTGCATAAAATTCAAAGTCTGATGGGCAATTAAGGACTTAATTGAACAATTCGTAAAACAATGATCAACTTACAAAAGGCCAGTGACTTTAGGAACTGAAATCGATGAAATAAGGGGTCAAATCGAAGAAAATTAAAAGTTTATTGATCAATTAAAGGTCCAATTAAACAAATAAAAAATCAAGGACCAAACTATAAAAAGCACTCAAATCTGGGGCTGACAATAGAATTTGACATGGATGAAATTGCATGAAATTAGGAGTTCATGAGAAAATTACCGGTAAAATTAAAAGAAATTAGAAGAATAAGAATTTAATTGAAGTTTGCCAAAACTCAAATTAGAAAATCTTAATTTATAGGGTTTAGCCAAAACGAGCTACTATGCACCTTCTTCAACAGTTTTGGTTGATTTAGTAGATATTTTCAAGTGAGTGAATGTAGCTTTTTCGACCACCTCTGAGACTGTAACCATCACCATTCAACTAAGAAACACCCCCTCTACAACCTCATTTCCATGATATCAAATGTTTACATCTCATTTTCTCTAATGATCTCAACAACATCTTGTCCTTGATTAACCATCACTGCACTTTCAGATTCCATGCCGATTGAATTGGCACTTTCAAAAAAAATAAATGTAGAGCTACAAACCTCCAAATTATATAAGAATAGATCCAATCAAAAGGTATGCACCCCCTCTACCATGATCAGGTGATCTCAGGCGACGTTGATGTCGGTGTTGCTTCGACGAAATCACAAAAATGATTAACCCAGTCAGCCTTAACTGAAACACTCAAATACACAAAACAACATAACTCTTTCGTGTGTTCACATTTAAAAACTCCAAAAGGGTTCATATTAAGGGTTTAAAATTATTCTCTAAAAATCAAAAGGTTAGAAACACTTCACATTGACCTTTAAGTTACAAAACCACCCAAAGCAAAAATCATTAATCCAAAGGTGAAACCAACCTAGTTTTGATTTGTTAGAACCTTAATAAACTCATCTAGAATCTTTGAATCCGCCTATAAAAAGAAGAGGTAATTAGAGGAAGAAGGGGGGAAGAAAAGGAAGAAAAGAGGAGAAAAATGAGAGAAGAAGAGAAACTTTGATTAAGGTTTAAGAAATCCAATCTAGTTTAAAATTCCAGGGTTCAGTTCTTTTTTGTTGGGTTTGGAGATACGAAGAAAGGGAAGACAGCATTAGAAATCCATTTTTATTTGAAGATTTCAAGCTTGGAAGGTATATTTATAGCTACAAACCTTGAAAATAGAGTCCATGAAACCTGTTGAATTGATTTCTATTGTTTAAATGCAATGTTTTGAATATATTGATATGTTAATGATTGTCTTAGTATGTTATGTTTACATGTTTATTTGATTTGGAACATGTCAAATGTGGTAGTAAGGAGTTAATGTTTTTGTTTAGTTAATGCATTAATTTTAGGTTTTTGAGTTATGTTTTTTTTTTCCCCAAATGTGGTCTTATAAAAATACAATATATATATATAATAAAAAAAATGTTTTTTTGCATGTTTCATACGGCCAAGTCTCTTAAAAATAAAAAAATAAATTATTTTTTACTTAAAATATAGATATATAAAAATATATGTTGTGTTTTAGTATTTTTTACAAAAAAAATATATTAGCATGCATTGTGGATTTAATAACCAGTGTATTGGATCCATGAGAACTTGGTCAATATTTCAATAACTCGTACAAATTTTAATTCATGGAATTAATGGTCAATATTTTGATATAAATGTTGGACCTACAAGTAAGCTGGTGTTTAAATATCAAGAGTTGACCAGAAAATTCTCATAATTATTTTAAATATTCACCAATTTTAATTAGAAATAATTTTTATCATAATATACGAATTGTGGAAAACATTTTTATAATAAAAATTTATTTAGACACATGAACCCATAATAAATCTAAATCTTCAGATTTATTTTCACGAATAAATCTTTATTTCAAGACATAGAAGTTATCAAAATTTTCAAAACACATTCAAACCAAAATTTTCAAATCACATTCAATTAATTTCTTATATTTTAAATTTCTGAAAATACTCGACACTTGGACCCGGAGACCTTTCACTATGAGCGACAAGGATGACCTAGGCTGTATATCTTTTAAAATACTCCTATACAAGATTGACATGTGTCTGCCAAAAGACATGGAGGGAGATAGATGGGCGTTGTTCTCTTGTTTTTCTTTCACCAAGGCTGTCCCCATGTTGTCCCGTTAGGTTTTATTGATAAGGTTTATCATAAGAAAATTTCAAAATGTGTAATGAAAATATTGTACTCTTTGTCTTTTACTGGGGTTT
>Ga0325410_1001982_pt1 | contig 22894 bp, 6 predicted proteins | sample PopdelMetagenome_16_FD_206182 | JGI IMG/M metagenome (GOLD analysis project Ga0325410, IMG submission 206182) | Populus deltoides microbial communities from Bellville, Georgia, United States - Xylem-PdIQD-R3 | ecosystem: Host-associated > Plants > Phyllosphere > Stem > Wood/Secondary xylem...
CAATTGCAAGAGTAACGAGGGATGCATAGATTGAGGTGGGTAATTTTCGCACCACCTTTCCAACACCAGGGACACCCTCAGTAGCCTTCTTTGTTGCCATGGCAACTGTTGGGGCCACAACCAAAGTCATAATCAACCCCTGACTAACCACAATGAACGTGTCTGCTGTTAACTGCTGCATAAACTTCACAAATTCTTCATGGTTAAGTTCACCATCAAGGTTCATATCGCATGCCTGCATATAGAATAATCAATGGATTTACCTTCACTTGTAAGACCATAAACATTTGGTACCCAGAAAAGAGAGAGTGAGTCCTAAACTCAAGGCATCGAGGTTTTCCCAGCTTTGTTGAACATATACCTCCCACAATATTGGAAATGGAAATTACGCTGAAAGGATGTCTTCCTATTCTTTGTGAACAACTAAGAAACAATGGTAACAAGACAAGGTATTTCACAGAAAAGCTCAATTATTTTCATCAGAATTATCATTTTTTTTAATACATTTTGATACAAGCATCATATGATATACTTTCTGAACCATATATATAACTTCTGCAGCACTTGTTTAAACTATTAAAGTATTGGAGGAGATGCCATGATGATGAATACAATGTTCAGATTTTCATATGAACAGTATTGCTACCTGGAGCACATAAGTATTACTGCTAGTAAGACTATTTATGTTTGTATCAAATGAAGTATAGAAACATAACTCTAGAATGCTTTGAGATTTATGTTTGTATCAAATGAAGTAGAGCACCTGCATCATGGCTCTGACTTGCTCTTTCGAAGGAGGATCAAAATGGGGACCAGGCAAGCGCTTGTTAATATCACTGCATTAAGAAATGAACTTCATCATTACTAAGACTAGCACCAGATATAATTTTGATCAAAGAATAGATTTCAAAGGCTAGAAAAAAATATAAAATGAGTAAACAAGATAGTAAAACACAGTTTTATACTTGTACACAAGTAGAACAGCAATATACAGGTCTTCAAAAGTGAGATTAGCACTTCCTGAATGTTTTTTTATGTGATTATACGCCTTGTCTGCAATCAACCTTATTTGTTTTTCCCTCCACTGCTTACCTGCACAAATTGGTAAACCAAACCATATGGCATAACCATATGGCATCGTGATGCTTAGCAAACAACACATGTCCTACACTTGGCATCACAAAAAAAACAAATGAGCCTATAACATACTCTCACGGGAAAAAAAAATCCCAGCAAATCTCGTGACCCAGTAAAGAATATTCATATACTAGATCATCAACAAAGAAAAAAATTATTTTTTTCTAACACAGGAAAAGGTAACCGAAAAACATGAAGAAGAACAGTAAGAAAAATCCTATTTCCATGAAGCTTCAGAAGACAGAAAAACTGGAACAAAAACTAGACAAATAAACGATTTGGTTAACGATAAATAATAACAACAACAATAAAATAATGATATGAAGAGGAAGAAGGTACCGTGAAATTTGTCTAGGACCTGTCCCATCGATGATCCTTCAGGCTATAGGAAGAAAAGGGAGTTTCTGTTTTTCTTTTTTCTTTCTGGGTTTAGAGAGATTGAGAGACTTTGTTGATTAGATGTGGTAGAAATGAATGGGTGAATCTTTGAGTTTGAAACAGTCTTTCTGTGTACACAAACTGGTTTTGTTAGCCAAAAACATCTGTGGCTATGAGCGTATGTGTGTGAGAGGGAGGGTTCTTCTACCCTGCGTTCTATGGAAATCAAATGCAGCAATCTACTTGTCTATGTTGATTTTTTCTTCCATGATTTGGATCCACTTGGTATCTCTTCATTCATTTATCCTTTCTAAATAATATTATATTATATACTATATTTGGTTAGATTCAACTTCGAAAATATCAATTATTTCTTTCTAGAGTTTCGTGTCCCTTCTTTCATTTGGCACCATTTGGGAACGCTGCTGTGGTTATGTTTTTAAAAAATTTGAAAATTTTTTTTGCTAAAATTTAATATAGTTTGTACGTTTTGGATCGTTTTGATGTGCTGATGTCAAAAATAATTTTTTAAAAATGAAAAAACATCATTGGCATGCATTTTGGCACGAAAAGTTATTTGAAAAGCACCCGCAACCACACTGCCAAACACGCTCTTAATTTAGGTACAGAAATTTTCCACACCTCCGCGCATTAAATATAATTCGAGTTTGGAGTCTAACCTGTTTTTATAAAAATTAAAAATTAATATTTTTCATATTTTTTAATTGTTTTAATATTAAAAATAAATTTTAAAACATAAAAAATATATATTATTTTAATATATTTTCGAATAAAAAATATTTTAAATATAACATTAGCATCTATGAGAAATCAAAGTATATATATTTGAAATTTAAATAATAATAATAATAGACTGTTGTATGAGAGAAATTAATATTAAAAAAATAGATATATCACACTTTTAAGTAATTGGTTTGATGATTAAAGAGATTTGCTCACGTCTTTATTGATTGGTTTGATGGTAAAAAGAAATTTGCTCGTTTCCTTGATTCCTTAAGTTTGAATTCAAGGACTTTGAATCTTAAGACTAATATAAGACCTCACTTTCTTAGGATTTTAAATTAATTTTTCACATGAAAAAAAATGTGTTAATATTATTAATATATTTTATTGAATTATGTTTTTTCTTAATTTACTTTTATGAATGGTGTGTCAAACTTAATATATAAAACTAAAAGGGAAGTTAATATATGTAATTAACAAAAATATAGAGCTGGAATGGAAGTTAATGTCTATTAAAATACAAAATATTATTGATTATAATAGTATTATAATAGTGTAGTGATTAATTGCTTTGCGATTCTTTCATGATGATACAATTATCTTTTTCAAGTTATGTAGGGATAGAAAAGATTTTTTATTTTTTTATAGTAAAATTACTTAGTTACCCCTAAAATAAAAAAAATATTTAAAACTTATGTCCAAGGGCTTTATTGTCATTTTAATTGAAAAACTATGCCAATGTTATTAAAATATTTCCAAATAAACTTTTAGATTTGTCTTTATAAATCTCTATTTCTAGTATATAGATTGCTTCTTTCATATCCTTCATGAAAAAATTATTGGACAACTGGATCTTTACTAACTAAAGTAAAGAAATGTCATTTCTTATAAATAATATATCTTCTATATATAATATTAGAAAAATAACTCTACTGCCACTAATTTTTTTAAAAAAACACGAGGCTCATTCATATTTTTTATGAAATCAAATTGTTTGATCATTTCATCAAAATAGATATTTCAACTTCTTGAAGCTTGCTTAAGTTCATAAGTAAATTTTTATAGCTTACATATTTTATTGACAAATTCTTTAAATTCAAAACTTTCAAGTTGTGTCACATTCAAGAATACAATTTTGACATCTACTTGTCAAGTCTTATAATCATGATATGTAGCTATAGCTATAGTAAGCAAAATCCTTATAAGTTTTAATACAATTATCGGAAATAAGGTTTTGTCAAAGTTAATCTAATTATCTTTGTTTGTAATCTTTGACAGCTAGTTTATCTTTGTATATTTGTACTTTATTTTCTATATCAGTCTTTCTCTTAAAGACTCACTCACATCTAATGAGTTTTATCCATTTATGTGGATCAACCAAGGTTCATACTCAGTTGGTGTACATGAAATTCATTTTAAATTTCATGGTCTTAAGTCATTTTTTAGAATCAATATCAAATATTGGTTCCACATAATTGATATACTCATCAAGTATAAGCAATTTATTGTTGTTTAGCTTCCATGAAAAGTCTATATCTTATTGATACATGATGTGTCCTACCAAATCTACAGAGTTTTTATATTTCTTGAGCTTCAGGTTGAACATCTGATGTTATAGCCTCATGATTAGGTTTTATTTGGATGTCAGTTGTTAATTCTTGAACTTCTTGAAATTTTATTTTCCTCTCACTACTCATTTTAAGAACAAATTCTTTCTCTAAAAATGTAATATGTTTTGATACAAATATTTTTGCTCTACGGGATGATATAAATAATATCCAATAGTTTCTTTTGGATATCCCACAAACTTATATTTATCTAACTTAACTCCTAGTTTTTCAAATAAAATATGTTTCACATAAGCGTCACGCATCAAATCTTTTAAATATGATAAGATTAGCCTCTTACCATTCCATATCTCATATGAAGTCTTATCAATAGATCTTAATGGAACCCTATTGAAAGGTAAGTAGTAGTTTATAGGGCATAACCCAAAAAAAAAAGTTGAAGGTTTGTATAGCTCATAATGGACCATATCCATTAGGATGCAATTTCTTTTTTTTAAGAGATGTTCATTATGAGATAATCTCATTTTATTTTAGATAAAATTAGATATCTTGATTGAAGTATTCACTATCTCGATACGATCAAAGTATATTAATATTATTTTTAGTTTGTTTTTCAACATTATTTTTGAATTCTTTGAACCTTTCAAATGATTCAGACTTTTATCAAATACACATGATCATATCCAATGTGGTCTTCAATGATGAAACATGTATGACACATAATTATTATTGGTCCACATACATCTATATGTATTAGACCTAACAATTCATTAGTTCTTTCACACTTTTTAGTAATAGGTGTTTTGGTCATCTTACCCAATAAACAAGTTTTATAAGTTTCATATGATTTATAATCAAAAGGATCAAATATATTTTTATATATATAATTTAATGATTCCGGTTTCAGTAATATGACCTAATCTACAATGTCATAAATAATATGAATATTGATTACCATATATATTATTATTGTCATTTATAGTGAACCTGAGCATTTCAGGATTAGGTATATATAACTATTTGTGTAAGTACCAAATCCATAGTAAACATCATTATTATAAAAGGAACAACATTTTCCTTTAATAATAAATTTAAATCTATTAAGAAATGGATACGATGTTTATAGAAGTTCTAGAATATAATAACAATTATTAAGTTCTAAAATTAGCTTACTTCGCAAAGTTAATGCATCAATCCTTGCTTTATTGTCATCTTGTAGATCCATTTTACATTTATTCAATTATAAACACACCTGAAGTAAAAGCTTCAATAAACTTCTTTAGATTTCACTATTGCAAGATAATTTTAATAGTTCTTGCTATGGTGGTTTTCCTTATCACAATGATGAAAAGTTTCTTTATCATTCTTGATGGCCCAAATAGGCTTTTATGTTTAAATTGCAAGACCAAGTTAATGCTTAACTTATGGTCTATAACAAAGCCCAATTAGCCTAATTTTTTAAAATAGTCAATTATCCTCAACATTTAAGTGTTCACCTAGGAACCCTTTGTCATGTTACAGAGAAATAATTTCTTAAAGGTCCCATACCTCTCAATCCTTCTAGCCGTACCATACAACTCTTTGACATGTTTAATTATTATATAGACATCTATATTTTTATGTTGTGTTTGAAGTTTAAGTGACATGTTGACTAACATAACACGGGTAGTCTAATCATCATTATCATTAATATGATGTTGATATTCAGTCCTAACTTCATTATCAGTGTCCTCGTTAAGAATAGGAGGAATTAGATTTTCAAGAACATATAATATTTTTTCTTGTTTGAGAACAATTCTCACATTTTGGTATCAATCCAAAAAGTTTAGTTCAACCAATTTATTAGCATCAAATATGCTATGTAGGGATATATTTATTTTTACTCATGGTAATCTATCAATAGGTTGATATAAAGATAACGAGTATTAGTTTCAGGCATAAATATTTATAACCAAATATAAATAAGATCTTTAATCATAATTTGATCTCCCACTATTTTCTTACAAATTAATAGCCCTCACTATTAATTCAAGAAATCTCACTTAGATCTTCTAATGGCCTCAGATCTCGTTTAATTTATATGACCTTAACTAACTTAACAAAATAAAATAATTAAATTAGATAGATAACATAACTTATTAATTACATCTTTATATGATTTCTAAATAAGTTAGGAGACAAATCTTTACCTAAACATATCATATATGTTTGTCCTAACTACTACTTATAATCTTATATGATCATAAGTAACTCATTCAAATCATATAAGTTAGTTAAGTAAGACTTAATTTTATAGCGTTAAACATATTCAGTTAATAGTAAATTTGAGTAGCTCAATAAGTTATCCATAAATATAAATCTAGTTTATGCATATAAATTTAGAAGGCAACAAATCATATTCTTAACATGTACTTAATATATTAATGAGTGATTTTAATTTGGTCTCATTTCATGGCATAATTTATATATGCATATCAATTATACACTAACATGCATCTCTAGCATGTCATTCTAATTCGATAATTATGGATATATCTAAACTAATTTCCTCGAGCTATCGAAGGGAATTAGTTGATAACAAATTGAGTAGCTATTGCAAATTTTCATAAGTCATTTATTAACACTGTGGTTGTATTTTTTTGTCATTTTTTCTTCATTTTGGATTGCAAAATAAATTTTTTATCTGAATTCCTACATTTTTTAAATTACATAAGATTTATATAATTGTATAAAAAACCTTCAGTTATATTTGAGGGGAATTATATGAGAAAATAATTTTACAACAAAAAAAAGTATACTCGTGCCCTATTTAATATTGCAACCATTCAACCATAAAAACTTAATCACGGTGGTCTTTAAATGTCCATAATCATCCATCATACATAAAAACATATTAATATGCATAATTATATACATTGCGTGCTTCAATTCTAATTATTGGCTTTATGTGAAATTTTAAAATAATATTTCTAACACTTAGAAATATTAAATTAAATCCAATTTGATAATTTCCCAAACATAATAAATCATATTGAATCTCTTATTAATATCTCAAACTATTTTAAGATCAATTAGATAAATGTTTTTGCTTTAAAAAACTCTATTTATTTTAGAAAAACTATTTTTCAAATGTTATTTAATTAAAATTTTATATCAAATTTAAATTCTATTAGGATATTACAAAACTTAAAAAATTTGAATTGACAGTTTTAATTCAATTCTAATCCAATTAGGAAAATTAATTCTACCACAAATTTAATTTAGGTTTCAATTTTAAAATATAAAATCAACATTTTTTATATATAGGGGTAGAATTGTAATTTTATTTCATATATCATATTATAATAAGGCATAAATTGCAGAGGTAAATTTATAAATTAAATCCCAAAATCCCTATTGTAATAAGTTATAAGGTGTAGGGTTACTTTTAAAAACCTAAAAGTAAAATAATAAAGTATATAGGGGTAGAATTATAATTTTGTTAATCATCTTCTTCTTCTTTTTGATCAAATGTAAGAATATATTAAGATCAAAGGTAACCAAGCCACAAAAGTAGCAAACAGAAAAAGTATATACAAAGATGAGGGTAACCAGTACCCTAAACAAAAACGGGAACATGCTCCCATTGAAAAGAAACATAAAACAAACATTCCTAAGGCCAGAAGTAGCCACACATATAACAAACATGAGGGACTGAACCAGCCAATCCAATGTACTGCCAGGCAAGTCAATCTACTGCCAGCAGAGCCAAAAACAAGCAGCCGAAAACCAACAAAAACATCCAGCTGCTCCTCTCCCATGCTGAACCAAGTCAACAACATGAAGCCATCATAATTCAACAAACCACAGCTGCAAAGAACTCAACCCCAAGGGCCCATCAAAAACTCCCCCTGAAATAAGGACCCGCTAACTATGCGAAGCCAACAGATGATAGACCATGCAGGGGCAAGATAAACGTGCATTCACATTAAACAACCCCAACCAATCCAATCAGAATGCAACATTGTAAGCCAGGGGATTTTTATCATGAAAATACAATATAGTGTAAAATAGAATCTGAAATTTTCTGAAAACAGCCTCAACCGATTTGCTAGTGTTGTCAAAAATTCTCCTGTTTCTTTCCTCCCAGATCAAATACACAAGAACAGCAAGAGATACTCTTCTCATTTTTGGTTGTAGCCCTTTTTTGGTGTGTTGTAAAACCTGGGTAGCTCTGCTTAAGGAAGGCATATTGTGATGAATCTTGAGCCAGAGTCTGGTCTTTCTCCAAAGAGAAGACGACCAGTCACAATTGAAGAAGAGGTGAGCATGAGACTCATCAGCATTCTGACAAAGAGGGCATTTTCTTAGTTGTTACAGTCGGTTGTGGGCTCACTACTACTAGCAGCATGCCTTAGCGGCGACAACCACGATTTCATCATTTGCGTTGATAGCCAGGTTGTTGCTGCCAACATCAGCCATCATTTGCCAAGCATCAACCTCGCACATCAGCCTCACCAGCAATGTCTAGTGTTGTTGTGGCAAGATAATAGCTTATTGCCTCGTTACCAAGGACTTGTTGGTTGTGCACAAAACGCTGTTGTAGGCTTTCTCAACCACCAAATGTTACTTGTTTTTTTTTCTTATAAATTTAAGTCAAAATAGCATATTTTGACAAGATTTAAATAATCTGGCTAGATCTGGTTGGAATAATAGTAAAAAACTTTTTTTGAAAAATCATAAAAGAAAAAAATTAGGAAATAATTTTGCACACAAATTTAATGCATGATTAATGCCAATAAAAATTATAACACGCAATCAACAACTCTAATTTTCTAACAATGGCTCTATTATAACTTTTGGGTTTCCTAAAATACATATATACAACGGAAATGATAAATTGAAATTTTTTTCGAGAGTCCCAAGGATCTCATTAGATATATCTAGGGTTGTTTAGGGTTTACATGAAAATTACCTGAAAATCAAATGTTCTTTTCAATTTTGAATAATTATTTTAAGGTAGGGTTGTCGTAGACCACAAGGTTGTCGTAGACCACAAGTCGTTCAAGTGTTCAGCCTTTAATGGTAATCTGCATAAACCATCAGTGAAAAATCTAATAAATCTTTTTTAGAAGAGAGAGATTGTTATGCCTTTGAGTGGTAGCTTTTTTTTTTTTTTTTTTTATGTTTTCATGTGTTTTGTAACTTCTATAATTTATGTATAATTTACTATACAGAAAATAAAATGCATAACATTCTATTTATAAGGAAACCTAAAAACCTTAAAATGGTAAAATATCAATTTGCCCCATGAATAATATCATATATATTTTTTCAAGATAATTTTAGAAATTTATTCATTCAAGTCCCTACTTGTTTTTTTTTTAGTCTAGAATTATAATTCCCTATATAAATTACATTCTAATCCTTAATTTCTAAAACTTATTTACAATCAAGTCATAAGTTCGCCTAAACATAAATCATAATCCTAAATAAAATATGTTTAAATAAATTAAATGAATCTATTTATTATCAAGTTAATAATTGATTGATTTATATTTCAATATCAGGTACAATATTTAGCAAACTATTATGGTCCCCCAACTATTAGAAAAGTCATAAGTGGTATGACTTAACCTTTTAATGACTAGTTTCTCAGTATAATTATTATTCATTCATCAATAATGTTCCAATTTAGACATAATAACATTGAGTGTGTCTACTATGTCAAATCTTATTTGTTCTTAACACCATAGTCATTGATTATTTAAATAGACTTTGAAAATTTTTTCAAATCTCATTCCACCTTATACAAGGACTTACAATCAAAACTATTTCAGAACAATTAGAACATTTTTCTTAATTCACATAAGATGATAAATCATTTCTTGATTACTTAAATACCTTCATATAGTTCATGTTATACCTAATATATATACATTTGTTATCCTTTATTAGGACAACATATAGCAGGATTAAAACATAATACTTTCTATATAAGATAACTTAGTGACCTCAAGTATAAAGATCACTTACACAACTATCACGTGAGCCTTTCCATAGACACATGAAATCTCTCCATATAAGATTTTCATCATAGTTATTAATCTGACCCAAAGGTTGACCTGGCCAAGAGGTTGGGTTCCGGGTCACACGGGTTGACCCTGGTCAACTCGAGAAAAATTAATTTTATATATATATATATATATATATATATATATATATATCGCACATGAAAAGATTAAGAAACATTCCATATAAATGGAGGCTATATATATAGTTATCCCACGTGGAAAAGTTAAGAAATTTTTATGTAGATGGAAGCTATAAATATAACTATCCTACATGGAAAAGTTAAGAAACATTTCATGGGGATGTAGGCTATAAAAAAAAAAATATATATATAAGGCCAAGTGTTCACAAATTAATTTTACATTTTTTAGGTTTATTAAAAAAAATATAAAAAAAATCGAGTCTCATCCAAGTTACGCTAGGTCACTTGGGTTTTACCGGGCTAATTGCAAGCCCGAGTTTAGATCATTTAAAACTCGTCCAAGGCCCTGGGTCCCAAGTCAACCCATCGGGTCGGGTTTTATGTCTATGATTCTCATACGGATCAATTCAATGTACAAGTCATTTGATAAACACCTATATACTAGTTATAGATATTTTTCATACTTCAGCTTATGAAAACAACTGCTTCCTTTCATAAAGAAAAGAATATAATATATATCAATCTCAACAGCTCTAATTAATATACAATCTTAATAAAGTATTGACAAGGAATATTTTAGGAACAATATTTTGATGCAATAGAAATCTCATAATTATAACTTTATAATTTTCTTTACAAAATATTTTTGTCCCAAATATTTTATCTTTACTCTAGATTCATTAATAAAATATTTGATGAATATTAAAGATAAATAAGCTTTTATTAATAAATTAAATATATTTATATGAATAAAATTAATGTTACATATAATCAACTGATTGACTGCATGATATATACACTAATATTCTTTCCTCTACCAAATTGAGTTTCAATCTTGAGATTAGATCTTAATCTACTTTCATTATTTTATTTGGTGTGGTAGGTTGATATGTCGCAAATCTGGCTTTTAATTTTGAAATTAGACCTTGACTCTAGTTTCATTGTTTTTATGTGAGATGGCAGGTTGATATATTGCAAATCTAGCTTTAACTTTGATATGCTATCATAGTCCATGTCATTATTTTATTAGACTTTTTGTAATTAAGTTTAAACTTTTATTATAATTTTTTTTTTTTTACAAGTTGATATGAGTTGAAAGTACAAATTTAATTTAATTATAGACATAGGCTTTTAATTGACAATTGGCTTTTCAGCACTAACCTTTTCCTTTCCTGTTAGGCAGAATGTCCTAATTTCAATTTAGGTGAGATGTTGAACCTCTGTTTCAATCTCCAGATCACCTCTTCTAAGATTAACTAGAAAATCCCAACGATGAACACACAAATTAGGATACTTGCAGACAATTAACAGCAGAAATTATTAGATATGTCAGTTAGTTGTAATTATCTCTCACATAAACACGAATTTTATCCACAAAAAAATTACAAATCCTACTTTTATGTGAAAAAAAATACAATTTCTGATATAGATGTTGAATAATTTCTCGGAACTTGGATGCCCAGTTGTGGTGGGCTTCCTTGTGGGTCATGTTCGAGCATTTCCTCCATCAATGCTGTGAATCCTACCGTAACTGATGCAATTAAAGAAATGACCAACACGATCCCATGCTCTCCTTTCCTAATATTGAAAGGAACGTGAGAGCCCCTGGCGCCAGGGATATAGTCAAGTTCCCAGGCCTTAGGTGGCCCGTTGTAAAGTAGCTAGCCCCATCCATAGTCCACATGATCAAAACCTATTCTTCTAACGTCTGACACAACTCCAATCCTTTAGGCTGGCGCTTGATCACCATTAGATCTGCCAAAGATCTCATGTCTTCCTCAGTTACTACAGCCTTGGTATCCCTGATCAACTCTAGGGCATACCCCAATGGGTTTTGACAAAGCTCACCAACAGTTGTTAGAGCTAACTTTTTCCTTTGCCTTGGGATTTGATCTAGATGCTATAGTCTAGCATCTCCACGCGCATGCACTCAATACTTCAAGGGCTGTACAAGGACTTAAATGAGAAGGAATCATTGTGCCGAGGTTGGATCGTTCTTTGGGGCTAATAAAGAAACTGCGATGGGCCACGCCATCGAACTGGCGGATGTTATCTTCGGCATCATCTTCATCATCTACGTCTTCATTGTGTGTGCATGTAACGCGGGGTGTAACCCTAGCATTGAGTATATCCCTTTCCCACGCAGGAAGAATTGAAGGAACATCAGCTCCCCTTCGCTTAGGGCAGAGAAAAACTGAAGCACACTAGCATCATCAATGATAATCATCATTGGGTTAAGCATCTTTTCTTTTTGGTTAATCATCAAAAGTATACCGAAAAGATCATAAAGCTAATAACCAAAACAAAATACAAGGACTTAACAAAAAAAATAAACTTGGAAAAAAAAATTTAAAAGACCGATCTGCTACAATAAGGTGCTCTGAAGTTTTCAAATCTGAGCTGCAAAAGACACATGAAGCTTGAGTGGCGGGCAAAACATTCTGATGATAGAGAAAAACTCTTGTACTAACTTTGCCCTACATTGCCAACCAAAGAAACACTTGAACTTTCAGGGGGGCCCGTTTAATCCAGATGTTGACTTCAAAAACTCTATCATTAGTAGAAGAGGAACTATCAATTAGGGTGCAACAAGACTTAACTGAGAAGCGTCCATCAGAATTACACGGCCATATGATTTTGTCATCTTTTCTATGTCGAATTATCATTGGCTTCAGCATTGAGAGCAAGTGATGATATTGTTGTTCTTCATAAGATAAGAGGTTCCTGCACCAAACCAAATTCCATCGCCAATGATCATTCACCCATTGACCCATTTCATGAACCAAACCATTCTAAATAGCAGAAACTTTGTAAAGCCTATGGAAAATGCTACAAAAAGTATTTGATCCTATCCACACATCAGACCAAAAATGAATAAAGGACTCATCACCAATCATGAATTTAATATTTTGACGTAAAACTGAGCCAACAACACTGTTTGGATCCAAGATTGACCAAACGTCTTTTCAAAATAGGGAAATATGACCATGCAATTTAAGTTAAGCTTTTTATTTTTAATTTAAAATAAAACCATTGAGTTAATGTGTTAAATCCACATAAAATATTTTTTGATTGAAATCAGAATTTTTGTTTATTAATTTTGACTCAAAATTGCATCGAGATTTTGAGAATATAAAGAAAGAGAGAATTATATCTACTAATGACAAAAAAAAAAAAACCCAACTACTACCCTGAATATGCAACAGTGGGCTATTAAGGAACCCTTCTTTTCCCGGCACTTTGAAAATAAGTTCTTCAAAGCATGAAAATAGAGGATGAATTGGATCTCCAAACTGATCTATGATCTATATATATATATATATATATATATATATATATATATATATATATATATATATATATATCATCTAATTCTTCCCTTAAATTCATATGTGATGACTTAATTTATTGTGAAATCAAGTCAAGATTTGTGTTTTACAACATGAATTTAGACATGTATTGCAGAACGAGATTTGATAATTTGATACTTTGAAAAATATTTTTGATTTGTCTTCAAAGTATTATTGAAGAACTCTTATAAGACATTTAAGGTTAATTCAATAGAGCTTCGTGTAGATGAAGAAGGCTTGAGAGCTTTTAAGATAGCTTCCTTACTTGAAGTACTTGTCTGGAAGAAATTTTGTATCTACAAGAATTTTTTTCTTTGTCTAGAGTAATGCCCTTTATTTATAGAAGTATGTATAAGCTCTCAGGTCATTTTTCCCATGTCACATGACATTATTTTATTGGTTGATTTTTATTTATAAGATCTTATATTTATAAAAATACATCTTAAATATCTCATCTCATGTATCAACCTTTCATTGGCCAAGAAATATATGAAGGCCCAATTATTTTTCATGTCATTTATTTTTATTTTATTTTATCATTTTATGTAAAAATAAGACATGGCGGAATTTGATTTTTAGAACATTTTTTTGTTTCTACATATGCCCCCTCAAGACAAGTTCACTTACATTTAAAAATAAGTGGCATGTCTTGAAAATATAGTTGGGAGAGTTTTATACTTTGAATATATTTTTTTTAATAAAATTTGATTTGATCATATTAAATTTTCACAATAAATAGATATATTTTATTCTGAAAATAAGATATAATAGATAAAATATATTCTTAGGAAAATTCAAATCAAATAGGATAAAATATAATTGATATTTATCAAATCAAATCATAGAATCAAAGTTTAGTATCCTATTTGAAGCAATTGCAGATTTTAGGGACAAAATAAAATTTATTCTTATGCATGAATAGTAGTAACCAACAACTTTGATAAACTCGTAGGACTTCTTTCTTTTGTTGAAAGTGACTACTATGAGATCTTATTTTGAAGATCTCGTTGTCATGGCGTAATTTGTTGAAGATTTTGACTAATGGTTAATGAGTTATGAATGATGAAAAGTTTTTTATCTCTCTTTCTCTTCCTTGTCTTGGTTCGCGTGCCTCTATTTACAATTCCTTTCTTTCCTTTATTGTAAGAAAAAAAAAAGGCTTCATTGCACTAGTGTAAGGGAAAAAAGCAAACAACGTGCAATAAACTGACTTGGCATTCCTAGCATAGATTCAAAAAAATTTTCTTTTTTTACACAACTTGGGACCTTACACAAATTAGGAATTTTTTTTCTATTTTGGTGATTCAATTTTCCCGTAGTGTTTGGTGATAATTGTTTCTTCAATGACCTCTGCTTTTCTATGAGACCTGGTGTGTGAACCATTTCCAAACAGTTATGGCTTTTGGTGAGATGTTCTCAATGGTTGTAGACCTTAAAGAGTTGTTTCTCAATGGTTGTGGATCTTGAACATCTATTTCTCAAAGATTGAAGAACTCAAAGAGCCATTTCTTAACAATCATGGATCTCGAAGAGCCGTTATTCAATGGTTATGGATCTTAAAGAGTCGTTTCTCAATAGTTGTGGAACTTGAAAACCCATTTCTCAATAGTTGTGGATCTTAAAGAATCATTTCTCAATGGTTATGGATCTTGAAGAATTGTTTCACAATGATTATTGAACTCAAAGAGCCATTTCTCAACGACGGTTATGGAACGTAAAGAGCTGTTTCACAACGATGGTTGTGGATCCCAAAGAGTCATTTCTTAGTGATTGTGAAGCTCATAAAGCTATTTTTCAACGGTCAATTTTGGTGATTCACAAGCTCCTATCAAACACAAGAGAAGCTTTTTTTTCTCTTTTGATTTAGGCATGTTCTCGAATCTTTTCTTCTTCTTTTTGTAAACATCATTGTACTTGCAATCTTTTTACCTATGCTCTTATGTCATGATTGCTTTATCAAGTTATCTTTTTTTCACTATGCTAACAATCAAATAGGTAATAGTTTTAAGGGGTGATGTTACTATACTTAGAATAATTCTAAGTTACCCATGTATCTTTATGAATAAAGGATCAAGTCACAATTTAGTTTAACTTTTTTTTTTTTGCATGAGTGTACCCAAAACAAGTTTAAAGTTACCTATGTATATCTTTATGGATAAAGAATCAAGTCATAACATAGTTCAAGTATTATTTTTTATGTTGTTTGTAGTTTTAGCTAATGCGAGCTAGGAGCTACATTAAATTTCAAGTATAGTATCTCTTTAAGAATTTACCATTGATAAGCCCAATCCTTAATCTATTCTCATCGATAATTTTGTATGCTCTATTGGTGTAGACTTCTTAAACCACATAAGATCCATGCTATTTAAAGAGAAACTTGTTGCCCATACTTTTTTACATGAGTATTGGGCATTGTATTGCCAAGACAAGATTTCCTATTTGGAATAAGCGCGGTCACACCTTCTTGTTAAAAGCTCTGTAAAGTCAGGCTTAATAAAATTCTAATCATTATTGTGCTTCAATATGTTTTTCATCTAAAGCTTCAAGTTCTTCAAGGCATAAACGAACATTGTCTTTATTGGAGAGTCCTTATTGGATTGCAATTCTTAGAAATGGAGTTTAACATTCTAATGGAAGAATAACTTCAACATCGTATACCAAGAAACACGGTGTAGCTTGAGTTGGCATTCAGAATGTAGTATAATAAGCTTATAATGCTTCTATAATTATATCATGTCAATCCTTCTTCAAGCGATTCACCATCTTTTTATTTAGACATTATAGCATGTAGTATGTATGCTATATTAAATTATTTTAGTTCTCAACACTATAGTAACTAAATTTTTTAATAAGATTTGAAACTTTTTTCAAATCTCATTCCACCTTTGCCAATGATTTCACAATTAATACTATTTGAGAACATATGAAATATTTTTTTTTCTAATTCACCTACAGTGATGAATCCTATCTTGATTACTTAAATACATTCATATAATTTATGTTATACCCAATATATGCCTGTTTTTTACCTTTAATTAGGACAATGTGTGGTCAGGATCAAAACATAACACTTCCTATATAAAACAACTTAGTAGTCTCAAGTATAAAGATTATTTACACAACTATTATATGAGCCTTTCCATAGACATAGACGATCTCTCCATATGGAATTTTCTTGCGGGTCAATTTAATATATATGTCATCTAACAAGCACCTGCATATTAGTTCCAGGTATCTCTCATGTCTTAGTTTATGGTAGCAACTGCTTCCTTTCATAAAATAAAGAATATAATATGCAATGGTCTCAATAGTTCTAGTTAATATCTAGTCTTAAAAGAACATTGACTAGAAGCATTTAGAAAAAATACTTTAATGCAACCTAAATCTTATAATTATAACAATTTTATAATTTTTTATGCAAAGTGTTTTTGTTCCATGAACTTATTTTTACTATAGATTTATTAATCAAATATAATTAAATATTGAAGATAAAAAAATCTTTATTAATAATAGAAATGTTTACATGAATTAAATTAGTGCTTCTTATAATCATCTGAATAGCTATAGAGCATATTCATTAACAAATTGTTCCAATATTCTCATCTAAGTGTTCAAGTTAATTAACTTCATTATAATTATAATCAGGACTGTGACATTTATTTTCAAACTTTTCTTTTAATTTAATTCTACTATAGCCTCATTAGATAAAATTAAATTTGAAATTATAATAAATATATTAAATTAAATAATAGATGACTAACATTTAAAATACCAGAAAAATACATGGTCAATTAAAATTTACAAGTTTAGTCTTAAAGTTATGTGTTGTAATGACGAAAAATATATGTTTGATTTATTGCGTAACGAATTTGCTGTTTTTTTTTTTTTAATGATGGCCTTGTTTAGTTTTTGGAATTGTTTTACATAATATAAATTGATTTTTTAGTTTTTCTTTTCTTTGAGTTTAATTCCAAAAACATATATAGACACACATATAACTTAATTTGTTATCAACGGTAATATATATATATATATATATATATATATAGGATATTTGGGTCTTTATTTTTAATGTTTTTATTTAATTCAAGTTTTATTTTAAAAAAAATTAATTTAATTACCAATGAAATTATTAACAAAATTTAAAAAACAAATCAAAATTCCATTACAAAATCCGGAATGTAATTTTTAATTACTAAAGGAATTTTTTCTGGCGGATATTTTCCATCAAAAGATCCATAGAAAAATTAATATCTAACCGAATTTTTTTGCATTCAAAAGCATTATTTTTTTATTTTAAATTAATAATTTTTTGTGTTTTCAAATCATTTTGATGTGTTGATGTGAAAAATAATTTTTTTTAAAAAAAATTATTTTTATACATTTCCAAATAAAAAACAACTGCAATCACAGTTCTAAATACCTCTAAAAATAGTTTTATTATTCAAGTAGTGTCTGGCGAGCAGATAACAAGATTAATAAATATTAAGATTAACATTGGCCTCCTATATCCAAATAAGAAGGTATGATTTAAACGCTACACATTTAATTGTGCTCTTTAATATAAAAAGATTCATAGAAAAATTAATTTCTAACGGAATGTTTTTGCATTAAAAAACGCTTTGCAAAAATTTAATTTTTTTATTTTTTTACTTTAAATTAATAATTTTTGTGTTTTCAAATCATTTTGATGGGTTGATGTTAAAAATAATTTTAAAAAAATATTATTTTGACATTTCCGAGAAAAAAACAACCGTAACCATAGTTCTAAATACAGTTAAAGATAGTCTCATTTTTCCAGTAGTGTTTGCCGACCAGATAGCAAGATTAATAAATATTAACATTAATTATGGCCTCCTATATCCAAATAAGAAGGTACAATTTAAACGTTAAACATTTAATTGTGTTTTTTATATAATTATAAAAAATATATTGAAAATGTCATAAAATCAATAGCTAAAGCAATATACAGGAATAAAACAAAACAGGAAAAAAAAAAGAAATAGACATAGAGAAATAGAGGAAGAGATTACAGGAAAAAAAAAACTTGTATTGATCTGCTACAACAAAAACAGAAAGACCAAAACAAAAAAAGATAAACAAAAAATAATCAAATAATCTTATAATTCTTTCCTAAAAAGCACTATTGTTTCTCAACAATCAAATATCTTAAATAGTATTGCTGGAGATTAGTATTCAAGCTAACCTTTAAAATATTATTTTGATACATTTTCGAGTAAAAAACAACCGTAACCATAGTTCTAAATACAGTTAAAGATAGTCTCATTCTTCCAGTAGTGTTTGGCGACCAAATAGCAAGATTAATAAATATTAACATTAACTATGGCCTCCTATATCCAAATAAAAAGGTACAATTTAAACGTTAAACATTTAATTATGTTTTTTTTATAATTATAAAAAATATATTGAAAATGTCATAAAATAAATAGCTAAAGCAATATACAGGAATAAAACAAAACAGGAAAAAAAAAGAAACAGACATAGAGAAATAGAGGAAGAGACTACAGAAAAAAGAAAAAAAAAACTAGTACTGATCTGCTACAACAAAAATAGAAAGGCCAAAACCAAAAAAGAAAAACAAAAAATAATCAAATAATCTTATAATTCTCTCCTAAGAAACACTATTGTTTCTCAACAATCAAATACATTAAATGGTAGTGTTTGGCGACCAGATAGCAAGATTAATAAATATTAACATTAACTATGGCCTCCTATATCCAAATAAGAAGGTACAATTTAAACGTTAAACATTTAATTGTGTTTTTTATATAATTATAAAAAATATATTGAAAATGTCATAAAATCAATAGCTAAAGCAATATACAGGAATAAAACAAAACAGGAAAAAAAAAAGAAACAGACATAGAGAAATAGAGGAAGAGATTACAGAAAAAAAAAACTTGTACTAATCTGCTACAACAAAAACAGAAAGACCAAAACAAAAAAAGATAAACAAAAAATAATCAAATAATCTTATAATTCTTTCCTAAAAAACACTATTGTTTCTCAACAATCAAATACCTTAAATAGTATTGCTGGAGATTAGTATTCAAGCTAACCTTTAAAATATTATTTTGATACATTTTCTACTAAAAAACAACTATAACCATAGTTCTAAATACAGTTAAAGATAGTCTCATTCTTCCAGTAGTGTTTGGCGACCAAATAGCAAGATTAATAAATATTAACATTAACTATGGCCTCCTATATCCAAATAAAAAGGTACAATTTAAACGTTAAACATTTAATTATGTTTTTTTTATAATTATAAAAAATATATTGAAAATGTCATAAAATAAATAGCTAAAGCAATATACAGGAATAAAACAAAACAGGAAAAAAAAAGAAACAGACATAGAGAAATAGAGGAAGAGACTACAGAAAAAAGAAAAAAAAAACTAGTACTGATCTGCTACAACAAAAATAGAAAGGCCAAAACCAAAAAAGAAAAACAAAAAATAATCAAATAATCTTATAATTCTCTCCTAAGAAACACTATTGTTTCTCAACAATCAAATACCTTAAATGGTAGTGTTTGGCGACTAGATAGCAAGATTAATAAATATTAACATTAACTATGGCCTCCTATATCCAAATAAAAAGGTACAATTTAAACGTTAAACATTTAATTGTGTTTTTTATATAATTATAAAAAATATATTGAAAATTTCATAAAATCAATAGCTAAAGCAAGATACAGGAATAGAACAAAACAGGAAAAAAAAAGAAACAGACATAGAGAAATAGAGGAAGAGATTACAGGAAAAAAAAAACTTGTACTGATCTGCTACAACAAAAACAGAAAGACCAAAACAAAAAAAGATAAACAAAAAATAATCAAATAATCTTATAATTCTTTCCTAAAAAACACTATTGTTTCTCAACAATCAAATACCTTAAATAGTATTGCTGGAGATTAGTATTCAAGCTAACCTTTAAAATATTATTTTGATACATTTTCGAGTAAAAAACAACCGTAACCATAATTCTAAATACAGTTAAAGATAGTCTCATTCTTCCAGTAGTGTTTGTCGACCAAATAGCAAGATTAATAAATATTAACATTAACTATGGCCCCCTATATCCAAATAAAAAGGTAAAATTTAAACATTAAACATTTAATTGTGTTTTTTTTATAATTATAAAAAATATATTGAAAATGTCATAAAATCAATAGCTAAAGCAATATACAGGAATAAAACAAAACAGGAAAAAAAAAAGAAACAGACATAGAGAAATAGAGGAAAAGATTACAGAAAAAAGAAAAAAAAAACTAGTACTGATCTGCTACAACAAAAAATAGAAAGGCCAAAACCAAAAAATAAAAATAAAAAATAATCAAAGAATCTTATAATTCTCTCCTAAAAAACACTATTGTTTCTCAACAATCAAATACCTTAAATGGTAGTGTTTGGTGACCAGATAGCAAGATTAATAAATATTAACATTAAATATGGCCTCCTATATCCAAATAAGAAGGTACAATTTAAACGTTAAACATTTAATTATGTTTTTTATATAATTATAAAAAATATATTGAAAATGTCATAAAATCAATAGCTAAAGCAATATACAGGAATAGAACAAAACAAGAAAAAAAAAAAGAAAGAAACAGACATAGAGAAATAGAGGAAGAGATTACAGGAAAAAAAAAACTTCTACTGATCTGCTACAACAAAAACAGAAAGAGCAAAACAAAAAAAGATAAACAAAAAATAATCAAATAATCTTATAATTCTTTTCTAAAAAACACTATTGTTTCTCAATAATCAAATACCTTAAATAGTATTACTGGAGATTAGTCTTCAAGCTAACCTTTAAAATATTATTTTGATACATTTTCGAGTAGAAAACAACCATAACCATAGTTCTAAATACAGTTGAAGATAGTCTCATTCTTCTAGTAGTGTTTGGCGACCAAATAGCAAGATTAATAAATATTAACATTAACTATGGCCTCCTATATCCAAATAAAAAGGTACAATTTAAACGTTAAACATTTAATTATGTTTTTTTTATAATTATAAAAAATATATTGAAAATGTCATAAAATCAATAGCTAAAGCAATATACAGGAATAAAACAAAACAGGAAAAAAAAAAAGAAACAGACATAGAGAAATAGTGGAAGAGACTATAGAAAAAAGAAAAAAAAACTAGTACTGATCTGCTACAACAAAAATAGAAAGGCCAAAACCAAAAAAGAAAAACAAAAAATAATCAAATAATCTTATAATTCTCTCCTAAAAAACTCTATTGTTTCTCAACAATCAAATACCTTAAATGGTAGTGTTTGGCGAACAGATAGCAAGATTAATAAATATTAACATTAACTATGGCCTCCTATATCCAAATAACAAGGTACAATTTAAACGTTAAACATTTAATTGTGTTTTTTATATAATTATAAAAAATATATTGAAATTGTCATAAAATCAATAGCTAAAGCAATATACAGGAATAAAACAAAACAGGAAAAAAAAAAAAAAAGAAACAGACATAGAGAAATAGAGGAAGAGATTACAGGAAAAAAAAAACTTGTACTGATCTGCTACAACAAAAACAGAAAGACCAAAACAAAAAAAAAGAAAAACAAAAAATAATCAAATAATCTTATAATTCTTTCCTAAAAAACACTATTGTTTTTCAACAATCAAATACCTTAAATAGTATTGCTGGAGATTAGTATTCAAGCTAACCTTTAAAATATTATTTTGATACATTTTCGAGTAAAAAACAACCGTAACCATAGTTCTAAATACAGTTAAAGATAGTCTTATTCTTCCAGTAGTGTTTGGCGACCAAATAGCAAGATTAATAAATATTAACATTAACTATGGCCTCCTATATCCAAATAAAAAGGTACAATTTAAACGTTAAACATTTAATTGTGTTTTTTTTATAATTATAAAAAATATATTGAAAATGTCATAAAATCAATAGCTAAAGCAATATACAGGAATAAAACAAAACAGGAAAAAAAAAAGAAACAGACTTAGAGAAATAGAGGAAGAGAGTACAGAAAAAAAAAAAAAAAAAAACTAGTACTGATCTGCTACAACAAAAATAGAAAGGCCAAAACCAAAAAATAAAAACAAAAAATAATCAAATAATCTTATAATTCTCTCCTAAAAAACACTATTGTTTCTCAACAATCAAATACCTTAAATGATATTGCTGGAGATTACTCTTCAAGCTAACCTTTAAAATTTACCACCAATCAAGTCCATTGTAATAGCAAACTCCCCACCACCCCCCCACCCCCCCACGCCACCAAAATTTAATGGTGTTTTTAATGAAGCAGGTTCAAGTTTAATAATTTAGTTCATTTGATCTTTGGATTTGTTTTTTACTCTTTATAAGATTCATCAAAATATAATTACATATCATTATATAAAAATCATATAACTTCACATAGCACTTTAAATTACAAACTTCTAATAATCTCATAATAGTAAAAGAAAAGTGATTTTAAAACTGATGCCTCTCCTCTTGAAATATCAG